>ERZ1034878.3-NODE-3-length-137379-cov-13.565830_pt1 | contig 137379 bp, 124 predicted proteins | sample MGYA00520593_ERZ1034878 | MGnify/ENA primary metagenome ERZ1034878 (study PRJEB33766, sample SAMN09781724) | gut metagenome | biome: gut microbiome | host: Homo sapiens | place: Madagascar | study: EMG produced TPA metagenomics assembly of the PRJNA485056 data set...
AAAGGGGCCCGTTGCTAATGCAATGGGAATTTACATTCTTACTAGCGGCACCATTTTTGAGATTTCCGCATTTATTGCGGATTTTTTGTTTTTAAACAAGCACTTATTTAGTCCGATTTTGACGGTTTTGAAAATAGCAATTTTTCATAAATTATCAGACTTTTTGTGTGAAAACTAATAAAACCAAGCGTTTTAATTGTGTCATTGAGTTTTACATACCACATAACTTTTCCTTTCATAAATAGTCGTTTTACTCATCAACTATTTATATTATACGGTGTATTTTCTTTATCGGGAGCCCCTAAAACGCATAAAATCAACGACATTTTGCTACGATAACAGCTTACGCAGGTAGTGTTACGTTTGATACAAAATGACACCTGCTCAACGCCGATGCCATTAGATTTTGTTTTAAATGGCCTTTAACCAGTCCTATTCTTAGCGTATACTTATAATCTACCTCCAATTTTTTGCATCCTAAACGTAGCATTTCGCTTTTCGAAATCATCTTTTCGCTTTTGGATTCTCTTTTCTCGGTTTTTCGCTTGTAACTCAGGGTCTGCTTTTTCAGCTTTATATTTTTCAACAAAGCCATCTAAGTTACCAATTTTAAATATACTTTCACGAAAATTTCTTTCCATCATAGCCGCATTTTTGTTAGCCAAAGTTTCGTCCACTGTTATATAGGACGGAAGAAGCTTAACAAATCCTCTATAAGCATCAGCTTCTTCTTTGGCAAAATAAGTAACTGCCTCAAATTGTTCAGGTGTTATTTCTCGCCCATATTCTTGAGTTGCAAGTTTCGCTCTAGCAGCAGTTGTTTTATTAGCTGTTACCTCAGTCATCACACTTCTCCCATAATTAAGTTACTTTATATATATTATACACAAACCAACCTTTGTGGCCGGTTGCTCAAGAGGCTGATGTATCCCGAAACAAAAGAAAACAAGCTGTTATATTTCCTCGATTTTTTATGAAGAGGAAAAAGTGCGAAACTTATCAAAATCGGTTGATTTTATCGTTCTAATAAATTGACCGGTATTTTTAAGAAAATTTAAGGAGAAAACAATGTCTGTTATTGGTTATATTCGGGTAAGTTCAAATAAGCAAACCCTAGAACATCAACACTTTGAGATTGAACAATATGCAAAAAAACATAAATTGATAGTTGATGATTGGGTCGAAGAAAAAATATCTTCCCGAAAGGCACTAAAAAACCGCAAACTAGGCACTTTGTTAGATAATTTGCAGGAAAAAGACATTTTAATTTCTTGTGAAATCTCCCGTTTAGGACGTTCTTTGCTTGAAGTTATGCGGATTTTGGAAACCTGTCTTAATAAAAATTGTCAGGTCTGGACAATCAAAGAAAATTATCGCTTGGGTAATGACATACAATCCAAAGTTTTAGCCTTTGCTTTCGGCTTGGCGGCGGAAATTGAAAGAAATCTTATCTCCCAACGCACAAAATCATCTCTTGCCAACATCAAAGCATCTGGCAAAAAGCTCGGACGTCCGTTTTCTGCAGAATCAAAAAAGCTGAAACTCTCAAGGAATACAAGAAAAATAAAGAATTTATTAGCCAAAGGTGTTTCCAAATCACAAATTGCCCAAATCCTCGGTGTCCAACGCAGCACATTAAGACGGTTTATTGAAAGAATGTTGTCATAAACAAAAAATATTTGCTGTTTTTATTCTTCAATCTGCCAATGACCGTTTTTATCAGCCCCAATACGCTTTATTAAGCCGTTTGTCTGTAACTTTTTCATATTTGCAATGATATTTTTTTTGGCAATTCCAACAATATCTGCCAATTCCTCTTGTGTTATAAATGGATTAACTTTTATTGCATCCATAATTTTTTGCTGATTTACAGTAACCTTTGTACTAACCTTTACAGTAACCTTTTTTTCTGATTTAATAATTTCTTCTATTGTATCGAAAATTAATGTAAGCATAAATTCAATAAAGCGAGTGCTATCACCGGCGGCATCACTCTTACCTAAAGCATTATAATATTCTTCCTGATTTTCTTTTACCAAGGTTTCAACAGGAAGCCATGCGAAAACTTCCTTCCATTCTTTTAAGATAACAGTTTGCCATAAACGCCCCATTCGACCATTACCGTCTTGAAAAGGGTGAATAAACTCAAATTCGTAATGGAACACGCAGCTTTTTATGAGCGGATGCATATCACTATTTTTTAACCATTTAAACAAATCCAGCATAAGCAGAGGAACACGACTAGCCGGAGGAGCAAGATGGACAACTTCTTTTCCGTTAAATACACCAACACCATCTGTTCTGTACTCTCCGTTTTTATCTACCAAGCCTTGCATCATTAGTTTATGTGCTTTAAGTAAATCTTTTTCTTGATATGGTTTAAGCGATAAAAGTAAGTCATATGCTTGAATAGAGTTTTTTACTTCTGTTATTTCATTAGGGTTTCCTAAAACTCTCTTTCCGTCAATTATTGCGGTTATTTGTTCTAAACTTAAGCTGTTATTTTCAATAGCCAGAGAAGAATGAATAGTTTTTATTCTGTTTTCTTTTCTTAATTTAATTTGGTGAGGACTATTTTGAAGTGAATTTATCTCTCCAACCTTTTCTGAAATGTTGGAAATCAGCTCAATTATTTTTGGAGTAATTTTAAATGGTGGTTGATACATTTTATACCTCCTTCATAGCCGTATCCAATGGCAAACCTGTCACAATAAAAAACTCTTCATATATTATTGGTTAATTTTACTAAGATTCTTCTAAAAAGCAACTTCATACACAAATTTTTGCATAATTTTATGTTAAGACATTATCCTCAAATAACTCAAGTTTTCTGCTCAAAGCCTTAAAATCATCATAAAATTTAGTCCGATAATTGCTCAATATCACACACGATTTATCAGTTTCGGTATCAATCTCAAGATACTTATCCAAGGCTCAACAAACATATGAAAATACTTGCAAACGTAAAAAATAGATGTTTTAATTTTATAAATTAAACTAACAGGTACGGAGGTAATGTTTATGAAAACTTTGGGACAACAGGTTTTAATCTTGGGTGGATTTTACTTTATTACCTCCTTTTTATTTTCTTTAGGAAGCAGCATTGTTTTTGCTGCCTTTAATCAGATGATGTTCGTAGCATTCATTGTTTTACTCATCAGCTTATGTTTTAAGGGAAAATATAATTTTTTGACCAGTCTTCAAAATAAATTTATAAAAAGCTGTAATTATTTGTTGGGGCTTGGTGTTGTTCAATATTTTGCAACTTTTTTTATAATAATTCCGGGAATATTTTATGGCTATAAAGCCAGTCAAGCGCAATATAACGGTCTGGAAATTCCTCCCGCACCAGTGGAATATTTGCAAATTGTCGGTTATGCATATTGGGGAGTTTTACTCGTTTCGTTGGTTTGGGCAACATGTCGGAATTTAAAAAAATAGAGTTGAAAATACATTTATAGTACAAATAAATAAAGCTATGGGGATGGAAGAGTTTTATGAGCATAAAATACTGCATTTGGGATGTCGGACACACCATATATCCGTATACTCTGGCTTATCTTAACAAATGGGCGTTTGCACACACGACCGATAAAGCGTCCTATCAAGACCAAGGCGGTATAAAAGCTTTTGATTATGATCCCTATATGGCCGGCAAAATTAATGATGAGGAGTTCGCCCGTAGCTTTTGCCATCAATATAATATCCCTTTTGATCGGCAAACCTTGCCCGCAATCAATGAGGCGATGCATCGGGGCGTAGGCGATTTTTTTCCCGAAACTCTGCAAACAATGGCTTTTTTGTCTGAACGGGGCGTCACAAACGGTATTTTATCCAATGCCCTGCCGTTGCTGAAAGATACCGCGCCGCAGCAAATAAAACCCGAATATTGCTTTCCGTCATATGAGCTGAAACTGTTAAAACCGAATCCCGAAATTTATCATGAAGTGCGCCGTCGCCTAGGCTGTCGCTTTGACGAGATGATTTTTGTTGATGATAAAAAAGAAAATGTCCAAGCCGCTGCAAGTTTGGGCATACACGGCATCGTCTATGATAAAAACACTATCAAAGTGCAGTGTGAAACGATTGTAAAATCCGCCGCCAAAGAATTGCCTCACGACTTTATGCATTCAGGCTATGATCGATAGGACGTATCAACACGATCGAAAAACGTTTTTTACATCGTGCCGCCGGATTGGATAATGTCATAATCGGCAACTTTGCCGGACTTGGCAAAACCTATAAACAGGTTTGTTTCTTCATAAGTATAGTCATCTTGAAACCAAGACATAACCCAACCGACAACCGGAATCAACCAATGATACCTTCCGGCGCCGGAGATTTTTCGATATTCATAATATTCCAAATTGTTTTTCTGAAATACAAGATTAGGTGTGCCGAATTTTTCTCGAGCCTCAGACTTGGACGTAACCTCAGCCATTTGGCTTTCGATTTGGTTGCGGTTGCTGCCCAGTTTGGTGTTGCCGATTGTGGTGCTGCACGAACTCAGAATGATTAGGGCGATTAGTAATAAAAATTTTTTCATCTGAGCCTCCTATTGAACCTTAGCCAAACGAACAACAAAATCTTGTCCGAATAATTGTTGCCATTCATCTTTTTGACTAAACGAGATATCATCGGTTTTATCGGTAATGCTGAAAGAATTAGCCTTAACATGGCCGTCTGCGGCTACTTCATTATCGGTTTTATTCAGTGCAAAATGTCCGATATAAGTAACTTCTTGCGGGCGTACCGTAAAGCGGATTTGGCTGTCGCCTTCATAATGTTCGTCGGTTTCAACCACCGTGCGTACTACTGTTGTATTGCCGTAATGTTCGGTAGTGGTGTAAATATATTGCAAATAAAGATTCGTAACCTCATATGTGCCGATGGGCAGCATTGCGGTGTCATATTTGTTGCCGTCGAGTATGGTACTCATATAAAAAACTTCGTTAGTCTTAATATTTTTGAAGGCGATAATATCGTTATAATTCACTCCGAAGAAACCATCATCAGAAACATTATCGGATAAGGAGGCGATAACCACGCCGCGTGCGCCGCTTTCAAATAATTCTTGACGAAATTGCCGACTGCCTCGCAGCAAATCGCTTTCATTCGGGGTCTGAGGTATAGCGCACCCGACCACCGCTAAACAAACAATCAACTCCCAAAACAATTTACGCATTGCCTGCTCCTTAATAAAATCGTCGATACTGAAATTGCCTTAAAGTCCTAATTCAGATTAACGAAATTTAGTTAAAAGTAAAGGCCAAATTTGGTGTTGCAGATTAAGCTTTTATTCTTTATTGCGTAAATCTGATTTATCGCAATCGAAAACAAAATGACTAGACGGGGTTAAGACTTAGTTTGGTATTAAATTCGGCTTATTTAGTCTTAAATGGCAATTGGGCGTTATCGGTCTGGCGGTACTTGGATATTTTACTTTGCGTGTGATATTGCAAGAGGTCTTGACTTGTGCTTTTTATCGAGCTGCTCCGCACGCTTTGGCCGGTGATGAAAAAATCGAAACTTCAGCTAATGTAGTGAGCTTTGTGCTTTCTTTTTTGGTCGCCGGTTCGGTTATCGTTGCAATGATTTATTCCTTGCTTTCATAAGCAAAATAAAACAGCGAAACTATAAAAGTTTCGCTGTTTGGGGTATATTCGACCGGTAATTAATCAGTTACCAAAATCTCATTAAAGTTATTGATATATTCCTCTTTGGTAAGACAAGCCGAATTGGCTTTCTTTTCGTTTCGATACATTTCTTGCCAGTCATTTTTGGTCATTTGATAGTGAACAGATTCTTGATTGTTAGTTTTATCTTGTGCAAAAATAAGCATATAATCAACATATTCTTCTTCGGTAACACAGCCATTTTTATCTTTGTCCATCTGAAAATAATTTTCATCGGCCATCGCGTTGGAGATGTTGGCTATAAAATTATCCGCTAGTTTTTCAGTAGGAACTTCTTTCAGCTGCCCTAAAGCAGATTTTAACTTCTCCATGTTAGCTTCATTTTCCGCTACCATTTCTTCTGGTGATTTTGTTATTAAGTCTTGCATTTTGGCGATGTGTGCCATAGCCTCGAATTCCGCTTCTTTTTGCATAAACGCAACATATTCCTTTTTATCAAGTTTATAATCGTTGTTTTTATCAACTTGAGTAAAATATTCTTGTAGCCGCGTTTTCTTGGCACTTTTTTCGTCAGCTGTTAAATTGATTTCAAAATCAACACTGTTGATTATCATCGCCAATTCATTTTCCGAAACAAAACCATCGCTGTTTATGTCAGCTAATCCAAAGCCGTCTGCCAGCATTTCCACGCTTTCATTGGATTTGATATTGGTTTTAACAAATCGTTCAGATGCTATCAGGGATAAATCTTGAGCCATAACTATCGACACAAGCAAAAAGTATCCTCCGACTAAACAGATAAACTTGCGTAACAATTTCTGTTCACCTCACGCCCTATTATTTATCTTTTTTCTGATAATAGATAAAATATTGGTAAGCGTGCGCAAAGTATGATGCTCTGAAAATCGTATCTAAGAACGAAACAGCGAAGTATATCACCATAACGATGGTACTGCTTACAAAATTACCACTGCCAATGATAGCATAAATAAACTGCCAAGCATACATTAAAACAATTCCGGGAATAACCATCAATGCATGTCCCCAGAATATCCGGTTGGCATTGCCTTTAGCCATACGAAACGCCGCCATAATTCCGGCTTCTTTGTTTCCGACTGCTGCCGCCGGTAAAGCTATGAAAAAGCGCGAGCCTAAAATTACAAAGACAATAAAAGCAAAGGCCATAAATACATAAATGCGATGGTTTGCTGCTCCGAACATTGCAAACACAACCGATGCCACACAAAAAGTTACAAATACACAAACAGCGATTATCAGCAATATCAGCAGATTACAAAGGATGTAGAAAAATGTACGGCGCCAAAATTCCCAAGTTATATATTCGCCGTGTTTTTTGAGGATTATTTGCCGGCAGCAGGCCACCGAAAGCGCCAGCGAAACCAACAGATATAAAACGACTGCAACAATATTGCTTATACTGTTTTCGTCGTAATTTCCGCCGTTGGTAATGTCTATTGTCGGAAAACCGCTGCACATTTCATAAATGACAATAGCAAAAGCCGGCGCGGCAAGTTTGCATAAAGTACCGAAGTTGGCAATTACATACATATAACTGCGGCGCACCGTTTCCCAAAAAGGTAATCTTATTTTTTTATTCTCAGCGGACATTATTTTTTCCTCCAAACAAATACAGCTTTTGCAAAATGCAGTGATTAGCAAAAAAGCTAAATAATAAAAAGACGAGCATATTATAAACATACTCAACCGCAAATACAGTATAAAACGCATTTTTGTCTTCGACAAGTTTAATTTTACCGTTAAAAGCTGTTAAGCTGAACATTACCATCATAAAAATAAGCATAAAACTCATAAGTATCGGTAAAGTGTTGCCGCGGCTGTTTATCCAGGTGGCTTTAATCGATGGTATCTTTTCCCCGCCCCAAATAAAACCGAAATAAGCATAAAAGCGCATTAATACAAACGGTATCAGCATGCCGCTGCCGACCACCGTGAAATATACCAATTCTAATCGCCAGTCCGGCGTAACTTCGCGCTGATAAAGCATGTACAATGACAGAAGGGCAATTGAGCTTAGCATTATCATCAGTAAAATAAAACCGAAGGCTTTCAAATCAAGCATTGTCGGTGTCAACAAATATTTGAGCGAAAACGAGCGCTGGTTAACGGTCATCCCATACCAGCGAACGGCGTATACCGACATGAACAACAACGTTAATAAATGAATCGCCAGATAAACCAGCAAATTATCGCCGCATGAATGGGTCTGGCGGTAGCTGTTGATTAAGCACATATAGCTGTAAGATGATAAGATTGAAACCAACGACAGAATAAATGAATAAACGGATGCCGTCAGCACATAGGTTCGAAAATTATCAATCAATAGATTGTAGGGGTTAAAAATCATCTTCAGCAGCGGCAAACGAGGGGTGTCGGAAGTTTCAGATCTTTCCGCAACAGTTTCAGCCGTTTGCGGATAAAATAGTTTGTTATATAAATCCCATAACCAATTCATAACTAAATTTCCTTTACTGTCGTCACGCCGGCCAATCCGCGTATCCGGCTCAAAATGTCGCCTTCCAGAGCAAAACCTCCGGACAGCTCAATGCGGATGTCCCAATTATTGTCATCGGGTTTGATATATATTTTATTTTTGCCGTTTCTATCTTTGCTTAAGATTTGGTGCAGATTTGCAATCGCCGAAACATCATTAACATTTATCTCCAGACCATTGGCAACTTCGGAAATAGCCTTATCCAAGGTGGCCACGGAGTTTATCATAACCCGCGGATTGCCTTCCTCCTGTTGTTTGTCAATCGTGACATTAACCAACAGCGGCAAACCGGAATTAATCGTTTCCTCATACCGCGCCAGTCCTTCCGAAAACAGCAGTCCTTCAAAGTTGCTTGTGCCGTCGGAAATTTCCAAAAAGGCATATTTATTGCCGTTTTTGCTGATGCGCTTTTGAAACGTATTAACGCAGCCGGCTAATTTGGCGCGGATAGTATCTCCGACCCGAATGCCCTGAAAGACTTCATTGCATTTTTTTACGCCCAAACGTTCCATGCCGCGGCTGTAACTGTCAAGCGGGTGCGCCGATAAATAAAAACCGATGGCCTCCGCTTCCAGTTTGAGCTTTTCCAATTCCGGCCAATCGGGCTTGTCGGCCAGTTTGACTTTGGATTGCAGCTCTTCCGCTCCAAACAATGATGATTGCGAGCTGTTTTTCAATTCCGTAGCTGAAGATATATGCGAAACAATCGTATCAATATTGGCAAACAGTTTGCCGCGGTTTTTATCCAGACAATCAAACGCGCCGGCTTTTATCAGCTGCTCCAGTTGGCGGCGGTTAATTTGTTTAGCATCGGTACGATGGATAAAATCAGAAATGTCTTTATATGGTCCGTGTTTGCGCCGTTCTTCGGCAATGGCTTCCATATTGGCCGCTCCCACGCTTTTTATTCCGGCCAAAGCGTATCGGATATTACCGTGTTCTACCGCAAAATCGGCGTCGGATTTATTAATGTCCGGCGGCAGCACCTTAAAGCCCATTTTTTTGCATTCTTCTTTATAGAACATCAGTTTGTCGATGTTGGTAATATCCAAAGACATAACCGCACACATAAATTCAACCGGATAATGCGCTTTCAGATAGGCCGTCTGATATGAAACCAATGAATAAGCCGCAGCGTGCGATTTGTTAAATCCGTATGACGCGAATTTTTCCATTTGGTCAAAAATCTTGGTTGCCGTTCCCTCGTCAATGCCTTTTTTCAATGCCCCTTCAGTGAACATTTTGCGCTGCTTGGGGATTTCATCGCGCATTTTTTTACCCATAACTTTACGCAGTTTGTCCGCGCCGCCTAAGGTATAGCCGCCCAAAACCTGCGCGATTTTCATAACCTGTTCCTGATAAACCATAATCCCGTAGGTTTCATCAAGAATCGGCGCTAAGTCCGGATGAAGATAAGTGATTTCTTCTTCACCGTGCTTACGTTTAATATAGGTCGGGATGTTATCCATCGGTCCGGGGCGATACAGCGACACAATCGCGATTAAATCTTCAAAACGGTCAGGCTTGATTTGTTTATGAACATCTTTCATTCCCGGCGATTCAAACTGGAAAACGGCGGTAGTGTCGCCGCGCTGCAACATTTCATATGTCGGTTTGTCGTCTAAGGGAATTTTATCCATTTGCAAATCAATTCCCTGTTCTTTTTTAACCCAATCTACGGCGCGCTTAATCACTGTCAGGGTCTTCAAGCCCAAAAAGTCGAATTTGATAAGTCCGGTCTCTTCCACAAATTTCATATCATATTGCGTAACCGGCATATCGGCGCGCGGATCTTTATACAATGGTACTAGCTGGTCAAGCGGACGGTCGCCGATAACTACGCCGGCAGCATGCACGCCGGAGTGACGGTACAGTCCTTCCAACTTCATGGCAATGTCAAACAGTTTATTGACTTGCGGATCATTTTGCCGCATTTCTTCCAACTCGGGAACTTGGTCTAATGATTCCTGCAAAGTCGGATTTTTGCCTTGTACTCCCGGCGGTATCATTTTGGAAATACGATCAGCCTGCGCATACGGCATCTGCAGTACGCGTGCCACATCGCGGATTACGGCTTTGGATTGCAGCTTACCGTAAGTAATAATTTGTGCCACATGGTCAAACCCGTATTTTTTCTGTACATATTCAATTGTCTTGAAGCGGTTTTCCTGACAAAAGTCCACGTCAAAGTCGGGCATATTGACACGTTCGGGGTTCAGAAAACGCTCAAACAGCAAATCAAGCTTAATCGGATCAAGTTCGGTAACTTTTAATGACCAGGCAACAATTGAACCAGCACCTGAACCACGTCCCGGTCCGACCGGTACGCCGTGTGTTTTTGACCAGCGGATAAAGTCCGACACGATAAGAAAATACCCCGGAAAGCCCATTTTTTTGATGACGCTGAGTTCATATTCCAAACGAGCATAATATTTTTCATCAATTTCTTTTTTCTGCTCATCGGTCATTCCCTCAAAATAAACGTGGTCGCGCATTCTTTCCGCCAAGCCTTTGCGCGCTTCTTCATCAATATATTCATCTTGGGTTTTGCCGTCCGGACACTCAAAAATCGGCAACAGCGGGTTGACTTTTTCGGATAAATAATTGCAGCGTTTGGCAATGTTTACCGTATTTTGGATTGCTTCTGGCAAATCCTTAAACAGTTCGATCATTTCGGCGCTGCTGCGCAAACGATTATTGGGTGAAAACTTTTTGCGGTTTTCGTTAGCCACATATTCACCGGCGGCAATGCAAACCAGTGCGTCATGGGCTTCATACATATCAGCATCAAAAAAGAAAGCCTCATTGGTTGCAACCAACGGAATATTGTATTTATAAGCCAGATTAATGAAGCTTTCTTCGGTTTGTCGCTCGCTTTCAAGCCCGATACGGGAAATCTCCATATAAAGCCGGTCACCCAACAGTTGGTGAAGTTTTTCCAGTGTTCCTTCCGCTTCAGCGGTTCGATTTTCAAGCAATAGCCGCCCGATAGGACCTTCAACCCCGCCGGTCAGCACAATCAAACCCTCGTGGTATTTTTCCAAATCACTGAATTTTATTTGTGGTTTTTCATTCGGTTGCGGGTTATCAAGGTAAGATATCTTCATCAGGTGCATAATATTGGCATAGCCGGTCGCATTTTGCACCAAAACAATCAGCTTATCGGGCTCAATAATCCGCCCTTTGCATTTAAGCAAATCATCGGCATCGGGGTTGCGAAAATAAAATTGGCAGCCCAAAATCGGCTTTACCCCTTCATCAGAGGCATATTTGGAAAAAGCTTTGCCGCCGAACATATTGGCCGTATCAGTCACCGCAATCGCCGGCACGCCCTGATCATGGAGTTTGTGAATCAGGTTGGGAACTTTCATCGCCCCTTCGGAAAGCGAATATGCCGTATGCACCCGCAAATGAATAAATTCCGGGTCGGGCTTGGGGGCAGCAGGCGTTTCGGACGCTTGATTTATTTCAGCTTCACTCATTAAGTTTCCTTTTGCCCCTCATCATATACGGATTCCACCGGCGAAACAATCAAAAAATAATAGATGTTAGACGCCAAATATGGTTACAATAAATATAAATTACAGTTTCAGTTCCATGCCGTCATAGGCCACAGTTACATCTGTCGGCAGCTGGCGGCTGAATGTTTCGTAATCAACTCTGGCCGACAAATGGCCTAAAACCTTGCGTTCGATTTTTAACTCCGACAGTCGTTCGACAATTTGCGGCCAACTGCTATGTCCGTTTGTTTCGGGGAACATCCCGTTATTGCACTCAGCCAACAGCAGCTTGCTGCCATCGATGATTTTTGCCGCTTCGGCCGATAATCCTTCCCAATCGGTAATGTAGCTGAAATCGCCGCAGCGAAAAGCCGAGGGGTGTAAATGATGATGCGGCACGGTAAAAACTTTGAATTTTAGGTCGGCAATTGTAATCTCGCCGCTGTCCGGCATCTCGTGCCAACACAACCCGACACTTTCTTTTTCGCCGCCCTTAAACAGATAGGCATAGCAAGTCTTAATTTCGTTTAGGGTTTCGGCTGAGGCATAAATATCAAGTTTGTGTCCCAAAAGTTTAGATGCCCGCGGTAGTTCTGGAATGCCGCCGATGTGGTCATAATGCCCGTGGGTCAAAAAAACTGCCTGAAAATCGCTGATTTCTTGCCGATTTATCTGCAGGCGGAGTTCCGGTCCGGCATCGACTAAGATTTTGCTTGCACCTTCTTCAATGAAAATTGAAGCTCTGGTACGCTGATTTTTCGCATTTTGTCGGTCGGCATTCACCCATTGGTTAAAAATCATCGGCGTGCCGTAGGCCGAACCTGAACCGAGAACGGTAATTTTCATTTGCTTGCTCCTTGCTTACCGGACTTTAAAATATGTGCCAAAATCGGATTTAAGATTTTATTTTGCAGCCGTTGCGGCGAAGTTTTTTCAAAAGCAATAGTGTTGACAAAATCGCGAACGCCGCTATCCTGCCGTGCTTTTTCACGCTTGTCTAACAACAGCAGACAGTCGACCATGGCATCTCTGTCCTTAAAGTCGGTATTTGCCAACATCAATTCCAATAATTCTTTTTGCGTTTTGGCGCTTTCTAGTTTATAGCAATTTTGAAAATTCTCGTTATTGAATAATTTATGTATATCCGGAAATGCATTCTCAAAAATTTGCTGTTCCGCCAAATTTTTAACATATTCGCGGCGGTCGGGACTCCGTTTAAGACTGGCGCTCAATCGTGACAAGCAGCGAACTTTGTCTTGCGGAATGTACGGATATCCACGCTTAAAAAGATAATTCATTTGTTTTATTATCATATGATTCGGACCGTCACGTGAAATATCTAAATTATATTTTCCACTCAAGGCCAAAAAACGCCGCAGAATATTATAAGCACCTTCTTTTTCGGGAATACACGCCAACCACATTTCCCCTCGTTTTAAGCTTTCAACTGCGGCATAATTATCAATAACCCGATTCGAGATGCCGTCACTGTCATAGTTAAAACGGGCATAAATCTTTTCCAGATTAAAAATGCCGTTATCTTCAGGGTGCATACAGGAAAAATCAATCTGCCCCAATGTCGGGTGGTTTATTACCACATAAATATTATGCGTGCGCATAACTTCCGAAATCGGCACTCCTTTTTGACTCAAACTGCGTAAGGCTTGGTAAAAATCATCACGATGTTTGACGCAAACATCATAGTCATTAACTTTAGCTTGCGGGTTAACCAACGGGTCAAGCACCGCGCCGCCAAGCAAAAAGGCTTCATTTATTTCGGCCTCTTTCATAAATTGCCCGATATCGGCGGCAATTTTTGCTGCACACTCCATAAGACATCACCTGATTATTATTGTGGAATGCCGTCAAAATACACTAACCCCGCCGATTCTGCCAACAGATATTTTAGGGTGTTGATTATTTCTTAATGCACGGGGTGAATAAGTCAAACTGTTGATTGTAAGTTGATGATTTTATTCCCAACAGATGCAACACCGATGAGTAAAGATTGTCATGCGAATAGGACTCTGTCTGACTCTGTTTTTGCAGGCAGGCTTTATCCAAACGATTGGCTTTTTGCCAGCTGTCTGACAGCCACATAATCATCGGCACTTTTTTCTGCTCATCCGGAGCGATTTTGTACGGCAGCCCGTGCAGATAAATATTGTTTTCACCTAAAGATTCGCCATGATCCGAAATATAGAGCAATGAGCTTTCAAGGTTTTTATGCTTGCGTAAAATATCAATCGCCGTCGAAATAACATAATCCGTATATAATATAGTATTGTCATAGGTGTTGATTATCTGTTTGCGGCTGCAATCTTGCAAATCGGCCGTGTCGCATGCCGGTGTGAAACGTTTAAATTTATCCGGATAGCGCTTGAAATAAGTCGGGCCGTGGCTGCCCATCGCATGCAAAACAATCACACTGTCGGCTTTAACCTGACGTAAACGCTCGTCTAAATCGTCAAGCAAAATATCGTCATGGCAGTAGTCGCCAAAGCAGAACGGCGCTTTGTTGCCGCTCTTGGCATCGACCGTCGGTACGCGTTTGCAGACTTCTTTACAGCCGTCATCATTGTCTTTCCACCAAATATCATAGCCGGCAAGCTGCGCAATATCCATCAGGTTTTGTGTAAACTTGGCATCCGTAACATCAAATCCGCTTTGGGGCGTGGCCGCAAACATGCATGGCAGCGAGATTGCGGTTGCTGTTCCGCAGGAGGTTACATCTTGAAAGGCTATAATATCCTGCTTGGCTAACAGCGGGTTGGTTTCGCGTTCATATCCGTAAAGCGAAAAGTTTTGCGCCCGAGCCGTTTCGCCGACAATCAAGACCAAAATCCGCGGTTTGCCGCTTTTTGATAATTCTTTTTGCGGAGTGGCGTCTAAAATTGTGAATGTCCGGTTACGTAGCCGCTGTTTTTGGTGATAGCGACCGACGGCATAAATGTAGTTAAAGGTATTAACGCAGCGGCGAAGTTGCGGATTGTTGCGCCCGAACGATACATATTCTTTATAGCAGCTGCCTGTCGAAATTACGAAGACTAAAAGTAAAATCAAGTTATTAAGCAGGCGGCGTTTAATTTCTGACCACGCCGGCGCAAAATTAATTTTTGTGCGTAGAACGATAACTGCCGGAATAACTCCGACAAAAATAACATACATAACCGCGCGCAGGGTGACAAAATCCAACCCTTCGCGCAAATTGGTTTCTGCAAAATTGCGCACCATGTCCGAATCAATCACGATTCCCAGGTTGCAAGTTGCATAATCGGCTGCCGCTGACAGTACCAGCAGTACGGCTACAATCGGTTTACCGATTTTCGGCCATACCAACAGGCTGAAGAACAAAAACAGCGGCACGAACATAAAAATCGGCAGTGACAGCGCAAAGAAAAATGTGCTGAAATTAGATATTTCGAGTTTAGTTAAGATAAAGTGCCAAAAATTTATGTTTAAGACAAAAGTAAAGTACAAACTAAGCAGACAAATAAATTTTTGTGAGCTTACACCTTGAGGTTTAGAGTTCATCGTCAAAGATTCCGTTACATATAGAAAAAGTTTAACATAAAGCCGACGGCCAAAGGAATTGACAAGTTATCGTCAAGCTTGAGTTTGTCTTCAAAAAATTCAACAAAAGTCGCCACAATTGCGGTGCTGAAAATAACCGGTAGCGGGCATTGATGAGCAAATGACAATAAAATCAACATCGCGCTGATAAAGAAAGCCGATGTACCTTCTAATGATTTGCCGTTGTGAAAACGAAAGATGCCGCAAAATCTTCCGACCAAAGCGGCCATGGTATCTGCAATCAGCATAACGGTCAATGCCATAGCTCCGGCTTCCTTGCTGAAACAAACCGCGCAGCTGAGCGCCGCCAACAAAACATAAACTGCACCGCTTGGTGTGAACTTATTTTCAATAACTTCACGCGGGCGTAAGGTCTTAAAAAACATCTTGCGGAAAGATCGGCCAATAAAAGAACTGCGGCGGTATTTATAAGCGCTGTATTCGGTAGCCAGATTGCAGAATAACAATGCCAAAAAAACAATGATGCTGATGTTGCGGTCGGCTAACAGCAAAAACAGCGGCATCCATAACGAGCTGAGGTGTATCGCCTTGCGGTAGATCTCAGTTTGCAATGTTTTAGAGCAGGTTATTATCATTTTCTTTCCTCAATTTACAATTTATGTCTGAGCTGATTCTTAAAACGATAATCTGAAATTTATCTGAAATCCGCACAAAATAAATTTATTTACAAAATAGCGCGATTGTATATAAAATCAATACCAAAGAGAGGAAAAATGAAAGTTTTGTTAGTTGAAGACGATTTGCGTTTGGGACAAAATACTTTACAGCTGTTGCCGATGAAACCATGTTGCGGCAGTTGCTGTACATTATGCTGGATAATGCCGTAAAATATACCGGCAAAAATAAGAAAATAAGTCTTAAGTTGAACCGCGACAGCGGTAATGTCAGTATCAAAATCAAAGATAACGGCGTCGGCATTGCCGCTCAAGACCTGCCTCATATATTTGAAAAATTTTGGCGGGCTGATAAATCGCGTAACACGGAAGGTTTGGGTTTGGGGCTGAGCCTGGCCGAACTCATTGTAAAGCTGCACCATGGGCAGATAAACGTTAAAAGCGAGCCGGGACAAGGAACGGAGTTTGAAATAATTTTACCTCGGCGTTGTTAATTGCGGGCAAAATAAAAGCACCGACTTTAGCGGTGCTTTGGGAAGAGGAAAGAAATAGCCTTTTAACGACAGATAGCTCGCTTAATGGTGCGTTTTTGCCGCCACACCTTAAACCAGTTTCCCGGCAGGTAGACTTGTTGAAAAAATTTGTCCCAGTCGATTTTAGCTTGGTTTTGAGTAAGCCACCATTGGTGTTTTTTCCACTGACTTGTAACCGCATAATGGGGAAAAATTTCTTCAAAAGTGAGATGTGCTTCAACCAGATATTGAGCGCGGCGGTACAACTGCAATGCCTTGTCCTTAAAGTCACCAATGTAATAATATTGGTCAGAAACTTTGCCATTGGGTGAGATATAAGCCATAAGCCCAAAGCAGATATCAGCCGCTTCTTCTTTGGTTTTGGCATTGTCAAACCCATTTTCCAGCGCCGTCATGATGAAGTTATAACAACCATTGGTCATAATATGCTCTTCATCCCAGAATGACGAGTAATAGGAATACTTCCGTGGCAGTTTATTAAGGAGGGTACTCCAATTGCTCGTCGGAGACGGAACAATTACCGCACCGCGCAGAACACGCTGCAAGGCAATTTCCAGCAGTAATTCCGCAGTCATGGAACTTTGCGCTTTTATCTCGTTAATGTATTTGGCTACAAAGTTCATGAAATCGTCAGTAATGCACCATCTGAGGTTTGGCTGTCCGGCCATTTGGGCTAAAACTACGCTGTCAATAATCCAGTTGAAACTGTGCTTGCGCAGCTCGTCTTCATCGTTTTGGGTAGTTCGTGCTACATAAGCGAGAAGGGGTTCTTTTTCTTTCGTTTGCATGGGAATAATATTTAAGTAATGATGTAATTAGCATCTAAAGTAGCACTGATTACCAATAATGTCAATATTTTGTCTAAATTTTCACGCCATACATCCAGACATACATGGTGTTGAGATACGTAGCAAACAGACACCAAATCAGCAGCGGAATTTGCATAACTCCGGCGGCGGTAGAAATGGTTGTAAAAATGGCCGTCATCTGTACCACGGTAATATCCAATAACAGCAAAACCACCAATCCCCAGCCCGGCATTCCGCCGGCAAAAAATGTCCAACACCATAACAGCTGTAAAAAAGCTTGTAAAAGCAGCCAGCCGTTGGCTTTGGCGGAAAAAGGATGTTCCAGCCTGCTCAAGACCATACCTGCCCCGATAATTAACAGCAGGTACAATATATTCCACACCGGCGGAAAAACTTTATTCGGCGGGGTTAGCGGCGGCTTGGAAAGTTTGGCATACCAGCCGTTGACGCCTTCAAAAGTTAAAAAAGAACAGCAGTAGGCGGTTAAAACTACCAGAGCCGTTACATATATCCAAACACTGATTTTGCGCATATCTTTATTCCTCCGCTGAATGATATATCTTAAATATATTCAATGCCGCATTTTTAAATATCAATTATTTTCAAATAGTTAGAAAATAATTCTGGACATCTTTCCCAAAGTGTATTATCATCAACTACAAGTTAGTTAAATCCCCTCTGCTACATATAATATTTTTACCGCCATAAGACGGACAGGAGAAATATGATGATGACGAAAAAGAACTTCATAAGTCTTCAGGCGCTTTTTATTTTGGAGGAAATAAATAAATGCGGCGGGCAGAAAAAAGCCGCTGAAAGTTTGGGACTTTCTCCCGATACTATCAAAAAATATATTTCTTCTTTAGAGGAAGATGTCGGCTATAAGCTCTTAATCAGCGATGGCCGCGGCTCACATTTGAGCATACGCTGTAAAGAGCTGATCAAATGCACACAGGATATGGAAAATGTCTTTAACCGCATTTATGATGAAAAAGTTGCGGATAAAAATCTTAAAGGCGATGTGTTGATTAATATGCCTTTGAGCGTTTCGACCAATTTGCTGCCGGAAAGCGTCAGCGAGTTTTTTTTACAATATCCCGACATCAATCTTATAACCAAATCTTATATGGACAATTCTGATTTCAGCACCATGGACGCGGATATCGGTCTGACCTTTTTGCCGCCCAATAACACCGATACGGTGATTTTATATCAAATAACCGTTGAATGCGGCTTTTTTGCTTCGCCTAAATATTTGGCTAAATATGGTTATCCGAAAGATTTTGACGATATGCTGCAAAATCATTGGCTGATTAGTCGAACGCAGCTGCCGGACTTTATCAAAGGGTGGAAAAATGTTCTCGCTAAGGCGCGTCACATCCGCTATACCACCAATTCAACTTATGCCGCCAATGAGGTGGTGCGCCATGGCGGCGGAATTGCCATTATGCCCAAACGTTATAATAAAGAAGGTTTGGTTTGCCTCGATAATTTCAAATGTGATGAAAACCCGATTATTTATATGGTCGCCAGCAAAAAATCCAAGGATATTCCGCGGGTGCGCGCGGTGATAAATTTTTATAAAAAGCTGCTTGATAATATGTAGGCAAAAAAATAACCACCCATTAAAAATGAGCGGTTATTTTTTTAGTATGCCACCACAGCCATAACGGCTAAATTTGCGGCTTTAGATTTAATTACCATGCTGCCGACATAGGTAACGCCAAGAATGCAGTCGCTGTAGCGTTCAGCTTCTGTTGATGATACGATTGACGAGTTATACGGCCAGAGTCCGATATTGCGATAAGCCGCACGAATTAGCCGGATATTTTCGTAAATTTGCATCAACTGGTTAATGGCCGGAATGAAAGCACTTCCTTTTTTAACCCCGTTACGGCTGTAATTTCTGCACCACTCAACAGCCGGAAATCTTACCTGATAGTTATCGGCATATTCCGCCAGTTTTTGTGTGTTCAGCCACCCGTTGTCTTGATCACAAATTCCGGTCTTGACTACATTTCCTGCCCAACATTGATTGGAGCTTTCGGTAAGCATGATTAAACCGCGGCGTCCGATTGGGGCACGATGGTCAGGATTAGTCCAGACGACAATGCCTTTAATCTGCGGATAAGCTGTAAAGTCCGGTGAAAATTTGCCGTTAGTAAAAGCATACCACCCGACTTTAACGCCCGATACATCAAATGGTTCTGGATTATCTTCCTGTGGCAGGCTGCTTATGATACAGATTTGAGGCTTGTCCAGATACAAAGTACCGCTGAGTGTTCCATCGGCATACAAATACAATGGCAATCCTTCCTCACGCGCGATTTTGGCTAAATCAATTTTATTCATAATTTTTTATTTTATAGTGTTAATAATCTTTTTGCAGATATAGATATGCGTCAGATTATCTTTTCTGTCAAGTTTAATCACACTGTTTGGACAAAAATATGATGCGGTTTGGTAGTATCAATGTAGTTTTTGTATCAAATTAAGCATAACTCCTAATTTATTATGCTCGTTGTCCGAACTTGCAACACAAAACTCTTCGCCCAACTCCAGAGCCATAATGACCGGTTGTTGTGAGATGATGTTTCTGCCCATGCTAAAAGCTTCTTTTTTGTCGAGCAATTCCAATCTTGATTTTTGGCTTTTCTCAATTGCTTCTTTCAGCAGTCCGTTACGTTGCGCATAAGAAGATATATAGCGAACGATTATGATTATACTGAGCAAAATGCAGATAATAGCTGGCAACGATATGAAGTTGGCCGCAATTAAAACGGCCGGCAAGATTAGCAAACCGACGCCTGAGATTTTAATTATCCAGCCCAGCCAACGGTTCGTAAAATGTCGCAGACAGAGCAGGCATCCCGCCATCATCGCAACACTGCACCCGCATAAATATTTTAAGGTTTCGGCTTGATTAATCTGTAAATAAGCCATAAATAGTTCGCCGATAAATAGCATTCCGCAACTGAATAAAACATATCCGCTGTTTTTCTTGAACAAATATTGCCACAGGCGCTTATAAATATCCTTTCTTAATAAGTTTAAGACACGTTTAAACTTAAGCATATTGGCTTTGCAGGCATTGAGTACCGCGTCATTTTTACCAAACAGCTCGTGTACGGATTTTTGCTCGTCGGAGCTGAGGCCTTTTAGGCTGTCAGTTCGCTTAATTAATAAAATAGTGTCATCAGCTTGCTGAATGTCGATAATATTGCGGCGGTATAAGTCCAGCAAAAAGCTGCCCACCGTCAGCATATCAATTTTATTGGTCGCCAAATAACGGGTTAAGGGGGCATTTTGTGCCAAAGATATTTTAAGCTGTCCTTTGTTTTGGCGAATATATTTCCAGGATAATCTGAACGAAACCCAAATCATTAGCAGAGTTAATAAGCTGATTAGCGTATCACTGTGTGCGGTAAAAAAGTCCAACATTTTAGTGTCGAAATCAGGCGGCATTAAGGCATCAGAGGCAAAAGCCGTCATCAGGTGAACGCCGCTTCCTAGGTATATCGGCTCATCAACCAACATTCCGTAACTATGCGGACTGATTTGATAAATTCCCACTTTGTCAGCGCTTAAATGATTGACAGCACCGCTGAAGGCTTCAAACCCTAAAGGCTTAATTTCCGGCGCAAAGCTAATTTTAGCGGCCGCGCGCGTAATTACCAGATTCCATCCTTCACCCACGATATTCCAATAAAGTTCGGTAAAATCGTTGTAGGTGTGAAGTATTTTGTCGCCGACATACTGAATATTATAAGTGTAAACTCCGGCTGGTAACGGTTGTTTGTCGCGCGGCTCCAGTAAAATAAAGTTGCCTTTTTGACGGAGCTTATACGGGATGCTTTGTCCGTTTACACTGACATCAAGAATTGCATATTCGGCTTTAATTGTTCGCTTGTCGCGTCCGACAGTGAATGCAGGTAGAACCCGGATTAAGCCGTCTTTCAGCTTTTGTCCGTTATTAACGGCGACAATTGTTTCCGCAAATTTTATTTTACCGTCGGGCAGAATATCAATATCGCTGCGCATATAGGGAATATGTTCTTGCGCCGGAACCATAAATTTTTCTTTGCTGAACGGCAGAGCAATGTCGATTACCGGAAATTTAGGACGGGCTTGCGGTCGTATTGCCTGACTTGGTGTAAGTGGCAGAGGCATCGGTGTCGGAGCAGAATTAGATGCGGCCGGAGTATTAGCTTGAGGTTTGCTGGTCGCTCGCTGCATGGCTTGTTCATAAATTTTTTCATATTCACTTTTATTTTGCTCGGCCTGCTGTCTTTGGGCTTGCTCGCTCGGCTCGACATAAATGCCTTCAGTACTGACCTTGTCAGCGTCAACAATTACCGTTTTGGACAACCTATCGATAATAAAATTGTCAAAATCTTCTTCCGAAACCATATGATTTTTCGGTTTATAATCAGCCGGTTGCTGTTGCGGCTGCGGCACATTCTTAATATCTAAAACTTCTTTAATTCTGGCTTCGACCGGCTGAATACAGCTTAGAGCGATAAAACAAATTGCAATAAAAAGTTTTTTCATAAAATGACACTCTTTGTTAACTAATATTTATTAATATAAACCAAAGTCGTTAAAAAGTTATAAAGGAGAATTCTTTATGCCTGAAAATAAAATTGCTGCCGTTATTCTCGGCGCCGGTAAAGGTACACGGATGAAGTCTGATTTGCCGAAAGTTATGATGCCGGTCGACGGCAAGCCGATGATTCGCCATATTTTGGATATGCTGAAAGAAGCTAATGTCGAAAAAGTTGTAACGGTTATTTCGCCGGACGGAGATATTGTCAAAAAAGAAGTAGCTCCTTGTCCGACCTGCGTGCAGGAAAAACAGCTTGGAACTTGTCATGCCGTGTTGGCTGCTCGCCCAGAATTATGCGGATTCCATGGCGATGTTTTGGTCATCTTTGGAGATCAGCCGCTTTATACTAAAGAAACGGTTAACAAGCTGATTAACAAGCGCCGCGAGGGTTATGCCGTAGTTTGTCTGGGTTTTCGCCCGCAAGATCCGGCCCGTTACGGCCGTCTGATTATGAAAGGCAAAAACCTGCAGCGCATTGTCGAATATAAAGATGCCACCGAGGAAGAACGCGCCATCAATTTCTGCAACTCGGGAATGATGTGCTTTGACGGCGAAAAAATGTTTGAAATTTTAGGCGCAATCAGTAATGAAAATGCCGCCGGCGAGTATTATTTGACAGATGCGGTGGCTGTTGCTTTGCGCATGGGCTATAAGTGCAGTGCCGTTGAATGTCCGGTTGAGGAAGCTGCTGCCGCCAATACGCGAGAGGAATTGGCCATGTTGGAAGAATTGTTAAAAAAACGGAAAGCTGCTAAAGGAAAATAAATGACTTTTATTCGCCACCATTGGTTCGGGCTGTTGACATCAGTTTTCATTTTTGCTTTTGTCGTGTTGTTCATCTTGGTTTTGCTGTCGCCGCGGCAAGATGCCAAGGGTAGGGGATTTATTCCCTGTACGGAAAATATGGCGGTAAAAATGACTGATTGTATGGAAACGCGAAAGTACGGCTGTATGTTGGTGGCGATTCTGCAAAACAGCTGGTGCGAATTTAAGGTTGTAGGCAAGGGCATAGTTTTGTGGACGCAGGGTGAGCAGTCTTATCCGTGGAGCAATTATATCTTTATTCCCGAAAAAACGGATGCCGATGATAATTTTGATGCGGCGGCGCGGGCGGAATACTTAAAAACCAATAAATCGTTCGCGGCGGAAATGCAAGAATTACGAAAAGCAAATGAGGAGTTGGAAAATGAGCAGTTTATCGAAACAGACAAATAATCTTCCGGCATGGGATTTGAGCGATTTGTACCATTCTGCGGAAGACAAGCAGATTGATAAAGATTTGGAGCGTTTCCGTAAGCTTAATCAAAAATTAGCGGCTGAATTTAAAGGTAAAATCAAAGATATTTCGCCGGCGGATTTTTATCGTGCTTTGCAAAATGTCGAAGAAAGTTCGATTATCGGCAGTAAGCTTGGCGTTTTTGCCTATTTGAATATGGTTACGCGGATGAAAGATACGGCCGCGGTAGCTTTTTATCAAAAAATTGATGAAAAAATGACCGCCTATTCCAAACCGGCAATTTTCTTTACACTTGAAATAAACCAACTGCCGGAAACCAAGTTTAAACAGTTGTTAAAAGATAAGCAGGTTGCGCGCTATAAACCGTTTTTGGAGCGTGTCCGCCGGTTTAAAAAGTATGAGCTGTCTGAACCGGTAGAAGCCGTTTTTCTGGATAAATCCGTAACCTCAGGCGGGGCTTGGCGTCGGTTATATGATGAACATTCGGCCGCTTTGGTCTACACGGTTGACGGCAAAGAATATAATGACGCCGAAATTTCAAAGCTGTTACAGGACAAAGATGCCAAAATCCGTGAAAAAGCCGGTAAAGAGCTTAACCGTGTCAGTCGTGAAAATGCCAAATTATTCACATTTATTTATAATATGATAATTAAGGACAAGGCCATCAGTGATGAACACCGCGGCTATAAAACTCCGGTCGCTTCCCGCAATTTGGACAATCAGGTCGATGATAAGGCGTTGCAGGCATTAACCTCAACCGTCCGCAGCCATTACCAGGATATTGCCGAACGGTTTTACCGCCTTAAAGCCAAATGGCTAGGCGTTGATAAAATTCAATATTGGGATCGTAATGCGCCGCTTCCGTTCAGTGATGACAAACACTATACTTGGGACGAAACGGTTAAAGTGGTGTTAGATGCTTATCAGCGTTTTTCTCCGCGTCTGCGCCAATTAGCCGAACCGTTTTTTAATACTGCTCATTCGTGGATAGATGTTCCGCCGCGTGACGGTAAACGCAGTGGCGCTTTTGCTATGCCGATGCCGCAAAAATTTCACCCGTATCTGATGCTTAACTTTGTCGGCAAGCAAAATGATGTTTTGACCTTAGCTCACGAATTAGGGCATGGTTGTCATATGCGTTTGAGTATCAAACAAGGCGAGTTGAACGATGATACTCCGCTGACCTTAGCTGAAGTCGCCTCCGTATTTGGCGAAATGATAACGTTCCAATCGCTGTTGGCTAATTTGGATGATGACAAAGCCAAATTGTGTCTGATTGCTTCTAAGGTTAATGATATGATTAATACATCCTTGCGGCAAATCGCTTTTCACTTTTTTGAAACCCGCTGCCATGAGGAACGTAAACAGGGCGAACTTTCGTCGGAACGCTTTGAGCAGATTTGGCTTGAGGAAATGCGTGAAAGTTTGGGCAAATATGTGATTGTTGATGATGACAGTCGCTCAATTTGGCCGATCGTAAGCCATTTCTTCCATAGTCCGTTCTATGTCTACGCGTATTCTTTTGCCGATTGTTTGGTTAATTCGCTGTATCAGGTTTATCAAGAAGGCTCTGTTCCTGATTTTGCTGATAAGTATTTAACCATGCTTTCGCAAACCGGCGTCAAACGTTATGATAAATTGCTTAAACCCTTCGGCCTGGATGCCGGCAGTCCGGAATTTTGGAATAAAGGTCTGCAGCTGATTTCACACTATATTGATGAATTGGAACGCTTGGATAAAAAGTTAAAACTTTAATCCGCTTTTTGATTGCGCGCTCGTTTGGCGGCTCGTAAATAGCTGTCGGCTTTTTCGGGCTGCCCGACAAAGGCCAGCGAATAGCGTATAACTCTGAAACCGAATGGATTGTTATCGCGGTATTCTTCATTATCCGCCGGCACGTCTTCATAGTTAATACGCAGATAAGCCCGCCAGATAATTACTTGCGGGGCCGAAATTTCGGGGAAAGTCGTAATGGTGTGAAATTGCGCTGCCCAAATATTATTGGTCAGCGGGCGTACCCATTCCACCTCAACTTTACGGGTAATCTCATCCATAATGAATTGATTAATTTGTGCCATAGTAGCTTTGGCCGCAAAGTCTTGATAAACACTTGGCGTCGAATACCAATAAAAAGCCGATTGTGCCAGCCAAATCGAATATAAGTCAACTTGTGATTCCGGAATTTCATGGCGAAGTTTGATGTATTTTTCAATATGCTCTTCCGTGACTAAACGCATGGTGTCGACGTTTTTGGTTGCCGGTTGGGCATCTTCCAATTGGTTAAACCAGTCATTCTGCACTAAGAGTCTTGGTTTGGCACCGCGTTGCGGCAAAAGTAGAAAAATTGTCAGCGCCAATACCATTGTCAGGCAAATGCTTAAAGCCGAACATATAACCAAAATACGCGAAGTCCACAGATAACGGCGCTCCGGCATGGCCGGAATATCTACGGCTTCGGGGAAAAGGCCTAATTTATCAGGGCTTGTTTTTTCCCGATAGCGAAATAATGTCGAAAATATTCCTCGCATACCTCAATCCTTAAGCTAATATGCGTAAATCTGATTGCGGGCTTCTTTAGCCGTGTTCAAATAGCTTTCAGGTTCATCAGGTGTTCCCATATAAGATAATGAATAGTTTAATACTAAAAATCCGAACGGATTCATAACGCGTTGTTCTTTGTTGTAAAAGTTTATGTCCGTGAATACTACTCGTAAATAAGCCCGCCAAATATTGATAACCGGTTTTTCTTCTCCCGGATAATAATCCAGCGTAATAAATTGTGCGTGCCACAATCCGCGGGTCATCGGCTTAATCCATTCAACCTCGACCAAGCGCATCAGGCCGCGCATACGAAATTGCAAAATGTTATTTTGAACATCGTTGGCGGCAAAACTTTGAAAAACCATTCGCGACGACAGCCAATACAGTTGTGAACCTGCCGCCCAACGAGACATCAGTTCGTCATAGTCATTGCTGATAACATGGCGCAGATTAATATATTCTTCAATATATTGCTCTGTAATTAAATCTTGAACCGGAACGGTTTTCTCAGCTTTTTGCGTTAGTTCCAGTTGACTGAAATAGTTGTTGGTTTGCAACAAATAAGGTGCAGCTCCTCGCTGCGGCAAAAGTAAATAGACGGTGGATGCCAGCATCATACTTAAACTGATGCTGATACTTGAAATGATTACCAAAATACGCGAAGTCCACAGATAGCGACGCTCCGGCATGGCATTAACGTGAACCGCTTCCGGATATTTTCCGAGTTTATCAGGGCTTTCTTTCTCTTTATATTTAAAAATGGTTTTAAAAATATCGAACATTTTGCTCTTTTCCCGTCATTCTGTATTTATTTTATACATGAAAGTTGAATAAAAGCAAATAAATACTGTTAATATACAAAATATTGATATAATTTATTCTTAGAATACGTGTTCTTAAGGATAATATTGCAATGAAAAAACTTTTGGTTTCTCTTCTGTCGGGAATGTTTATGTTGTCCGCCTGCTCTATGGAAGACGGCAATCTCGATTCCGGCAAATCAGTTCCCGCACCGGCTTCATATACTGATTGGGACAGGGCAATCCGTCTGGATGTGGATATGCAGACAATGTATGCCTCTGCGCCGCGCAAAATTGAAAAGCCGATTGATATGTATATGGCGATGGCTCTGGCCTTAAAATATAACTATACCCGTCGTCTGGTCAGCTATCAGCAAAGTTTGGTCGAAGTCGGTAAATCACCGGCCAACCGCCTGCCGGAAATTTTCTCGTCAGCCGGCTATGTCAATACGGAAAACCATTCGGCGATGGACAGCGAATTGAAATTGGCCTGGAACATTTTGGATGTCGGTACGGTTTATTATCAAACCAAAGATGCGCAATATAAAGCCAGTGTCGCGTTTGAACAAAGCCGCAAGGTTATTCATAACCTTTTGCAGGAAACCCGCACGCTTTATTGGAAAACTCTGACCGCACAAAAGATTTTGCCGACGGTTGATGAAATGATTGAATATATGACGTTGGAGGTCGACGAGGTTAATGCTCACGCTAAAGAATTGGCGCAAAAAGGGCAGAACCTCACTATGCCTGACCTAATCAAAAAACGCAAATATATGGAAGCGGTTAAAACTTTGTCTTCACTTAAGCGCGATTTGGAAACTTCCGAAGTCCGTTTGGCCAGCCTTATGGGCTTTCACCCTTCAACCGAATACAAACTGGTCGGTAAGGAGTACGGCAATTTCGAGCTGCCGGAAATCAAGAGCTCGCTTGATGAAATGGAATGGGTGGCTTTGACCAATCGTCCGGAATTGCGGGTCCGCGACCTGGTGACAAATGTCAATGAGATTAAATCTTCTTTCCGCGTTTTCACCGATCCGGGGCAGGCTAAATATAAAAACGACCCGAATTACTATAATCGTAAATGGGCGAAAAAAGCTAAACAAATCGGTATGCAGGTTTTTGAAGATGTCCGCAATCCTTCGGAATCCGAACTTGAAAATCTCCGCCGCCAAAGGATGACCACTCTGGTTTTGACACAGGTCTATGTTTCTTGGGCGCGCTATATGTCAGCGGTTGAGGACTATCAGATTAATCAGGAATTGGCCAATGCCTCGGAAGACATTGCCGAAGATACGACCATTCAAGACGGCAGCCGTGCAGAACAAAGTCAGCTGGAGTCATCTCGTGCCATTGAAGATGAAGTTAAAGCTATGTTGGCTTATGTCGACTTGCAGGATGCTTTAGGCAACTTGTATTCGGCTTTGGGTATGGATGCGATTCCTTATTATATGCTGAATGAAAAGCCGTCGAAAATTGCGGTATATTTACGCGGTGTGTTGGAAAAATGGCGTAAAGGCGAGTTTTTGCCGGATAATCGTCCGTATTTGTTGAATGTTCCGACTAAGCGTCCGCCGGTTAATTTGTCATCATCAAAATTGATGCCGGATGTAGAAGTCGAAACCGGACAGCAAATTCTGATCACGATTCCGCAGGAAGTGTTCAATAAAATGGATTTCGTCGGCAAAACCACAGTCAAAGCCGGTTTGAAAAACGACAGTCCGTTGCCGGATTGGTTGATTTTCAATGAAATCACCAAAACATTTCACGGCACGGCTATGCCTGGCAACATCGGCGAATATAATATCAAGGTTTATATCACCGATGAAAACGGTACTACCGGTTACTTAACCTTTAAGATTAAGATTGTTGATGTCTATGTGCCGTCGATTCGCGTCACCGGACTTACCCCGGGACGCAAAGCTACGGTTTTGAAACGTTGTGTCGGTCCGCAATGCACCGATGAATATATTGAACAATCGGTTATCGGCGAGGATGTAATCAAAAAACCGCATTAATTACATCATATAATATATAAGCTCCGAAGATAATAATTTTCGGGGCTTTTTTGTGTCTATTGATAATTTGCGATTCGCTATACAAAGGAATTAATTCGCGGCGGCAAAACCGGTTGGCCGTAACCGCGTTGTCGTTATCTTCCGATGCCGCTCGCGGAATTCTGAAGTTATTTGCCTGAGCGATTCTCCGATTCTGTTTTTTTAGTCTGATAAAAGTTATAATGCCGCCTCAAATTCACCCTAAAAGTGTTGGAAAATAAGACATTCTTTCACGTATGTTTCGCACGCTCTCAAATGTTAACAGTTTTATCAACAAATAAAAAAAATTTTTTGTTTGATTTATAATAAGATAGTTGGAATCAGCTTTAAAAGCTATTGAGCCGATTAATTAAATAACGCAATATTATAGCAGTTTTTACAAGACCTCATGTCCTCAAAAACAACTTATTGAAAAAGATGTGGATACAATATATAGGACGTTTACAAAATTTTAATACTATATATTGTATATGTATTGTTATAAACGGTAAATATTGATTTACCCTTAAACCCAGTGAAGGCAAGAGTAAAATGAGTAATTCGGATACCAATAACCAAAACAACGAAATTGAGAATGTCACCAAACGCGATGGCACATTAGCGCCGTTCGACAGCACCAAAATTTTTAACGCCATCAGCAAGGCCGGCAACACTACCGGTGAGTTCGGTGATGAAGAAACTTCACTGCTGACCGCTCAGGTTATGAAAGTTTTGAAACACAAATATGCTGAAAGCCTGCCTTCAATTGAAAATATTCAAGATATTGTTGAACAGGTTTTAATTTCTTCCAACTATTTTGCTACCGCCAAAGCCTACATCTTGTATCGCGACCAACGCAACCGCGCTCGCGCCGATCATAAGGTTATGGTCGATGTCGAAAGTTCTATCAATGAATATTTGGAAAAGCTTGACTGGCGTATTAATGAAAATGCCAATCAAGGTTATTCTAACGGCGGTTTGATCTTGAACGTTTCAGGTAAAGTTACCGCTAACTATTGGCTGAGCCATGTTTATCCGGCCAATATCGGTGAAGCTCACCGTAATGGCGATATCCACATCCACGATTTAAGCATGCTGGCAGCTTATTGCGCCGGCTGGTCATTGAAGAATTTGCTGCATGAAGGCTTTAACGGCGTTCCCGGTAAAGCGGAAGCCGGACCGGCCAAACACTTGAGCGCTGCTGTCGGACAGATGGTTAACTTTATGGGAACTCTGCAAAACGAATGGGCCGGCGCACAAGCTTTTTCGTCAGTTGATACTTACCTTGCTCCTTATGTCAGAGTTGATAATCTTGACTATAAACATGTTTACCAAAGCATGCAGGAACTGATTTATAATTTGAATGTTCCGTCACGTTGGGGATCACAGACTCCGTTTACCAACTTCACGTTTGATTGGGTATGTCCTGAAGACTTGCGCGAAAAACATCCGATTATTGCCGGAGTTGAACAAGACTTCACGTATGGTGATTTGACTGAAGAAATGCACATGATTAATAAAGCCTACATCGAAGTTATGATGAAAGGTGATATCAAAGGGCGTCCGTTTACCTTCCCGATTCCGACCTATAATATGACACCGGATTTCCCGTGGGAAGACGAAAATACCGAACTTTTGTTCGAAATGACCGCTAAATATGGTTTGCCTTATTTCCAAAACTTTATCAATTCAGTTTTGAAACCGGGACAAATCCGCTCAATGTGCTGCCGTTTGCAACTTGATTTGCGTGAGCTGTTGGCTCGTGGTAACGGCTTGTTCGGTTCAGCTGAACAGACCGGTTCAATCGGGGTTGTTACCTTAAACTGCGCTCGTTTGGGCTATGTTTATAAAGGTGACGAAGCCGGATTGTTTGCCCGCGTTGACGAGTTGATGGAATTGTCGCGTACTTCGTTGGAAATCAAACGTAAATTGATTCAGCGTTTAATCGATAATGGTTTGTTCCCCTTCACCAAACGTTATCTTGGAACTTTGCGTAATCACTTCTCGACCATCGGTGTTAACGGTATTAATGAAATGATTCGCAACTTCACTAACGATGAACACAACATCGCTGACGAATGGGGACAAAATTTTGCTATTAAATTCTTGGATTATATCCGTGACAAACTGGTTAAAATCCAAGAGGAAACCGGCCATATGTATAACCTTGAAGCTACACCGGCCGAGGGTGCAACCACCCGCTTTGCCCGCGAGGACAAAAAACGCTTTAAGGATATTATTCAAGCCGGCACTAAGGAAAATCCGTTCTATACCAACTCTTCACAATTGCCGGTTGGTTATACGGATGATCCGTTTGAGGCTTTGGATTTGCAGTCAACCTTACAAACCAAATATACCGGTGGTACAGTGTTGCACCTCTATATGGGACAACGCATTTCCTCTGCCAAAGTCTGCCGCGACATTGTTAAGCGTGTGTTGACCAACTATCGCTTGCCATATGTCACCATCACCCCGACTTTTTCGATTTGCCCCAAACACGGTTATATTTCAGGCGAACATAAATATTGCCCGATTTGTGACGAAGAGAAAAAAGCTGAAAAAAGAGCCGCTGCTTCCAGAAAAGAAGTTGCATAAGAGTAAAATTTAATTTTGGAGAAAGAAAAAATGACTACAATCAATTTTGAAGATGTTGTATTAAAAGATGAAGAAAGACAACCTTGTGAAGTTTGGACCAGAGTTATGGGTTATTTGCGTCCGGTGTCTGAGTTCAACGTTGGTAAAAAATCTGAATTTTACTCTCGCAAATGTTTTTGCGAAAGCAAGGCTATTTGCATGGATGCATACAGCGTAGCTGCCGAATAATTTTTATTCGATGTTTTAATCATAATATCTACGGTCCCGGGCGTGAAACCCGGGACTATTTTAACCGAAAGTCTGAGATGAGTAAAATTGTAGTAGGCGGAGCTGAAACTTTTTCTGTTGTCGATTATCCGAACAAAATTGCAGCCGTTGTCTTTTTACAGGGATGTCCGTGGCGGTGTCCGTTTTGTTATAACACTGCGGTTCAAAAAATCGGGCAACCGACTGACTTTATTTGGGAACGGTTTTTAGCTTTTTTGCATGACCGGCAAGGCAAGTTGGATGCGGTTGTCTTCAGTGGCGGCGAACCCTTGGTGCAAGACGCCTTAGGCGATGCCATTGATGAGGTTCGAGCTTTGGGCTACCAAATAGGGCTGCATACCGGCGGTTATCGTCCGGAACACTTGCAAAAGCTGGTTTCCCGCTTGGATTGGGTCGGTATGGATATCAAAGCTCCGTTTGAAGCCGAACGCTATCGTCAGGTTACACAGACTAATCATCTGGATAAGGTGTTGCAAAGTTTGGATATTTTATTGTCATCGGGAATTGATTTTGAGTGCCGCACTACCTGCGATCCGCGGCTGCTTACGGTTGAAGATATATATCATATGGCGCAGGATTTAGCCGCCAAAGGCGTTAAAAAATATTTTTTGCAAAAATATCGTCCCGTTCCGCAAGATATGGTTACGACTGAGGCCGATTGTGAAAAGTTGGTGGATAATCAGTCCCTATTAGCACAAATTAAACCCTTATTCAAAGAATTTTCCGTGCGCAAATAATTTTCGCGATTTAAAAAATAAAAACCTGCCCCACAGCATTATCATCAAGAACCAATTCAGGAATCTCAAAACTGCTGTGTTAGCGGGCAGGCGAAGCAAAGTATATAAATATGGAAGCCTAATTAGTCAACAAAAGCCTTATTATGATTATCACAATCTTTTCGGCTACTAACTACTATGGAACGTAATTGTCTGATTGCTGAGAATTTTCGCTACTTTGCTCTCATATATGGAACAGGAAAATTGTATGCATAATGATATGAAATTCGTGAGTATCTTTACTCGCATTTTATAACAGAGTCAAGAGTTTTTCGGCAAAAATGACAAAAAAAGAGGAGTAATAAGTTTTACTCCTCTCCTTTGGCATTAAATATTATTACCTAGTCCATTTTTTTAGGCTCAATGCGCATACGGTAGAATGACCGCCATACGAAGTAAAGACCTAAGAGGAAGAAAGCGACTCCGGCACTTGTAGCAATGCAACGCGGAGCGGCTTCGGCCATTTCAACGGCCAACAGACCAAACAAGGTTGTAAATTTAATAATCGGGTTCAAAGCTACCGATGAAGTATCTTTATACGGATCACCGACTGTGTCGCCGACAACGGCAGCACTGTGCAATTCCGTACCTTTTTCATTCAAGTCAACTTCGACTACTTTCTTGGCATTATCCCAAGCTCCGCCGGCGTTAGCCATATACAGTGCCTGGAACAGTCCAAATACCGCAATCGAAATCAGGTAACTTGCAAACAGATTAGCATCAAAGCATGCAAACGCAATCGTAAACGAGAAGATTACGATAAAGATGTTAAACATACCTTTTTGCGCATAGAGTGTGCAGATTTGAACTACTTTTTTCGAATCCTCAACCGAAGCGGCTTTAGCCGTATCGAGTTTGATATGTTCTTTAATGTAGTTTACCGCGCGATAAGCACCGGTTGAAACGGCCTGCATAGAAGCACCAGAGAACCAGTAAATAACCGCACCGCCGAGGATAATACCAAACAATACTTCCGGAGCTAGCAGGTTAAGTTGCAGGTTCAACAACAAGATGATTGAGAAAATCATGGTTGTAGCCCCAATAACTGCTGTACCGATAAGTACCGGTTTAGCCGTAGCCTTAAAGGTGTTGCCGGCACTGTCATTTTCTTCCAAATAGTGCTTGCCGCCTTCAAAGTTAGGCTTAAATCCATAATCTTTTTCAATCTCTTTGCTAATGCCTTTAATGTTTTCAATTTGTGAAAGTTCGAAAACAGATTGTGCATTATCGGTAACCGGACCGTAAGAGTCAACGGCAATCGTAACCGGACCCATACCGAGCATACCGAAAGCGACCAGACCGAAAGCAAACACCGTCGGATAAACCATATAGGTGTCGAGGCCGCTGCGAGCGGTAAAGAACGCAATAGCCATCAATCCGACCATAACCAAACCTTGCCAAAAAGCAGAGAAGTTACCGGCCACAATACCAGAGATGATATTGAGAGATGCACCGGCTTCACGGCTGGCATTAACGATTTCATTAACATGTTTGGATTTAGACGAGGTAAAGATTTTGGTAAATTCCGGAATCAAAGCTGCCGCAATCGTACCGCAGCTGATGATAACCGAAAGTTTCCACCACAAATCTTCATCCATACTGCCGATCATAACGTAAGAAACGCCAAATGTTACCAAAATTGAAATTATTGAGGTTAACCAAATCAATGATGTTAACGGAGTTTCAAAGTTAAAGGCTGTTTTTTTGCCGAAGATAATACCGGAAACACGGGAGTTGAGCCAATATGCAACAATCGAAGTTACAATCATCAGCAAACGCATTGCAAAAATCCAGACAATTAAACGAGCCTGAATATCAATTCCGTTTTCCATTAGGGCCAGGTTGCCGTCCGGCATATACATCATACCTGCGCCTAAAACGATAAAGCTGATAAGTGCTACACCGGTAACACCGTAAGTTTCAAAACCATCGGCAGTCGGGCCGACCGAGTCGCCGGCATTGTCACCGGTACAGTCAGCGATAACGCCGGGGTTACGGGCATCGTCTTCATCAATTTTGAAAATGATTTTCATCAAATCGGCACCAATATCGGCGATTTTGGTAAAGATACCGCCGCAAATACGCAATGCCGAAGCGCCCAAAGATTCACCGATAGCAAAACCGATAAAGCAAGCACCGGCGTTAACTCTGTCTACAAACAGCAAGATGGCAATCATCATAAACAATTCGACACAGATTAACAAAACGCCAATTGACATACCGGAACGCAGCGGTAGGCTCATAACCGGATACGGCTGTCCTTTGAGTGACAGGAAAGCTGTACGCGAGTTGGCATAAGTATTGATTCTCATACCGAACCAAGCAACCGAGAATGAACCCAGAATACCCAAAATTGACCACATCAAAATAGTCAGAACTTTCGGTAACGGAGTTGCGTTAAGGTAGAAGAAATAGTAAAAAATGCAGGCAGCAATGAAAACTTCCAAAACTACCAGTAACTTAGCCTGTTGACGCATATATGTTTTGCAGGTTTCATAAATAGTGTTCGAAACCTTTAACATCGATTCGTGAGCCGGCATTTTTTTGATTTTGATAAATTCAACAAAACCGAAAATCAAACCGAAAGCACAAATCAACAGACCATAAAGCAACAATTGCGACCCTGTAACCGCATAGCCGAAAATGTTATAAGGAACATCCAGCGACGGAATGTTGAGGTCGATTTCTGAAGCCATGGCATTTCCTGTCAGAAAGCCAAGAGTCAGCAAAAAGGCTAAAGCCCATCCGCCAAATTTTTTAAAGCTTGTCATATATCGATTCCCTAATAGTTAATCCAATAACGTTTATTCTCATACAACCCGACTTTGAGTTGTAAACACATCTGTGATAATCCAAGCTTACTCTCAAGAGTCTAAATAATCTGTTAAGACTCACCTTAAAATATTTGTAGAAAACCTGATAAAATGGTGTTTTGGCTCATCAAAATGTGTTATTATCTCTACGAATCAAAACAAAAAGTATAATTTGGAGAATGACCATGAAAAAAATAATTGCGTTGGGTTTATTGGCTTTGACTGCCGCTTGCGCATCACAGCCGCAAGAAACCTATCCCTACGGCATGAATGAAAAAGAATGGAACGAACTCTCCATTAAAGATAAAGCCAACATTCGCCGTGAATATTATTTTTATGAAAAAGGCTCAACGGCTTTTATCAATCCGCAAATGGAAGTCGAAGGCAAAAAGCAGGAAATGCCGTTACTGATGCAACAACAGTCGCAGCGCCGTACCAAAGCGGTTGCTAAGCCGGTCATTGTTGATGAAGATTAGTTCCTGCATTGCTTAAACTCTTTTTTTAACGCTCCTTTGTTTGAAGGGGCGTTTTTTTACACATTAATTTTTTTCCTTGCCTATTGGACAAAATTTATGTACACTGTTGCTATCAATAAATAAGTATGTTTTATCATTATAAACAGAGGTCACCGGATATGTTTAAGGAACATCACCTCATTAAAATAAACCGGCAATAATATATGGATACAGATAACAACGGCAACACATCAATTTTCTGGCAAGGTGTAATTATAACAATGGTTGTTATAGCCGCATCTTTTGTCAGTCTTCAGTATGGCGGAAAGTTAACACCATTAAACATTCTGGCGGCGATATTTTGTACACTTGCTTTTGAGTACATTGCGCTGAAGCTTCGCTACCGCGACAAACTGGTGGCTCTAGCCTTCTTTTTCTTAAGCTTTCCTCCCAGCTTGTTTTTGCTGATTGCTGCTTTTCCGGCTATAAAAGTCTGGCTCGCAGCTTTGACAATGTTGCTGCTTGCCGCTGCTATTTTTACCATCTTGGTAAGAATCAAAATGCGTTAAGTGTAATAAAAATCCCCTGCTTTTAGACTATAATCTAAAACAGGGGATTTTTTTGTTTCTTAGCAACTAGCGGTCTTGCGACGGCATGGTTGCTTCTTGGCGTAAAGCTTCTACAAAATCATCAAGCTTCATAACTTCTTGTTTGTCCGAACCCAAACGACGAACCGTAACCGTGCCGTTTTCTTTTTCCTTAGCTCCGACAACCGCAATCACCGGAATCTTCGCTACTGAATGCTCACGGATTTTATAATTGATTTTTTCGTTGCGTAAGTCGGTTGAAGCATACAGACCGGCGGTTTTAAGCTTTTTAGCGACTTCTTCGGCATAATCATCAAATTCACTGACAATCGGCGCGACCACAACTTGTTCCGGTGACAACCACAAGGGGAGCTTTCCGGCATGGTTTTCAATCAAAATTCCCAAGAAACGTTCGATTGAGCCGAACAACGCACGGTGCAACATAACCGGCATATGTTTTTCACCATCTTCGCCGATATAAGAAATATCAAATCTTTGCGGCAAATTCATATCCATCTGAACCGTACCGCATTGCCATTCGCGGCCGATAGCGTCTTTCAAAATAAATTCCAATTTCGGGCCGTAGAAAGCACCTTCACCTTCATTGATTTCGTATTTATAACCATGTTTTTCCAAGGCATTGGCTAAAGCACGTTCCGAAATATCCCAAATTTCGTCTGAGCCGATTCTCTTTTCCGGCCGTGTCGACAGATAAATCTTAATATCTTCAAAGCCAAAATCTTTGTAAATATCAAAGATTAATTTCATAGTCTTGACACATTCGTCTTCCATTTGTTCCGGTGTGCAGAAAATGTGGGCATCATCTTGGGTAAATTCGCGGACGCGCATTAATCCCATTAGTGAACCAGATGCCTCATAACGGTTAACTTTACCGAATTCGGCAATGCGCAACGGCAAATCACGATAAGATTTGATACCTTGTTTATAGACCAATAATCCGCCGGGGCAGTTCATCGGTTTAATGCAGAACCATTTTTTATCTTCGGTTTGACCGGAGTAGTTGTGCGCGCCATATTTTTCCCAGTGTCCGGAAGTTTCCCATAAACATCTGTCCATAACCCGCGGTGTGCAGATTTCGATATAGCCGTTGTTTTCCTGACGTTTGCGCATATATTCGATTAATTTGCGATAAACTTTGTAACCTTTATCATGCCAAAAGACCGCGCCCGGAGCATATTCCGGCTCAAAATGGAACAAATCCATATCTTTACCGATTTTGCGGTGATCGCGTTTTTCGGCTTCTTCCAGCATTTGCAAATAAGCTTCCAAATCTTTTTTGTTTGCCCATGCCGTCGCATAAATACGCTGCAGCATTTCTTTAGAAGCATCACCGCGCCAATAAGCACCGGCAACTTTCATCAGTTTGAACGCATCGCCGATTTTACCGGTTGACGGAACATGAGGTCCGCGGCACAAGTCGGTGAAATCGCCTTGACGGTAGAGTGAAATAGTCTCGCTTTCCGGCAAATCTTCAATAATTTCGGCCTTATAGTTCTCACCCAAATCCTTAAAGAATTTAATAGCTTCGGCACGCGGCATAACGATTCGCTCAATTTTTTCATCCCGCTTGACAATCTCGTGCATTTTAGCTTCGATTTTAGCAAAATCATCAGTCGTAAATGGTTCTTTGCGGGCAAAGTCATAGTAGAAACCGTTTTCAATCGCCGGTCCGATAGTTACTTGCACGTCTTTCCATAGCTCTTTAACTGCCTGCGCCATAACATGTGAGCAGGAGTGGCGGATAATATGCAAACCTTCAGCATCTTTGTTGGTAATGATTGTGACGGTTGCATCGGTAGTGATAGGAGTACTTAAATCTTGTGTTGTACCGTTAACGGTAATCGCTAAAGCCGCCTTTGCCAAGCTGTGGCTTATTTTATTTGCAATGTCAAAACCATTGACACCGCTCTCCATATTCATAATTGACCCATCGGGTAATTTAATTGCAACCATTTTATTCATTTCCTTTGTCTTTTTAGTATCTAATTTTTTATCAGTTCATGATAAACATCAAGTGTTTTATCACACATTATTTGTTTTGTAAAATTATCTCTTACTTTTTTTATCGCCGCTTTGCTGATTTTGGCTTTTTCCGGTGCTGAGAGGTTGAGCGCCCAATCCAAAGCCTCAGCCAGTTCTTGCGGGTTGTCATATTGATATAGTTTGCCGTTTACGCCATCATCAATAATATCCAACGATCCGCCGATATTAGAAGCAATAGTGATTTTGCCCATCGCCAATCCCTCAACCGTGGTGCGTCCGAACGCTTCTGGCTCAATCGATGTGTTAAGTACAATGGTCGAAATCATCAATAAAGCCGGTGCGTCGTTATAGCGTCCGTAAAAACCGATTCGGTCTTGCAGGCCGAGCTTCTTTGCCAACTCACGCAGACTTTCCAGATAAGCGGTACGGTTTTGCGCATCACCGGTAATAATGCAGTAGAAATTTTGATTCTTCATTAAAGATAAAGCTTCAATCAAAATATGGGCGCCTTTCCAATGAGTGATACGTCCGGGCAGCAAAATAACCGGCTTATCATCAGCCACGTTATATTCTTTGATTTTGGCAATCATTCTTTCGGGTGAAACTTTATCCGGTGAAAATTTTTCAATATCGGCACAGCGGAAAATAAGCCGCAGTTTGTCAGGATTTACTTTATAGTTTTCAATCACGTGCCGGCGAATATGATTGGAAATTATAATTACTTTTTCGCCGTAAGTCATAACCCGATTGTAAAATTTTTTAATTCCCCACAGGCCAAGTCCGTATGTGCCGTGAAAAGTTGTCATAAAATGCACTCCGGCGTTTTTCGCTGCCCAATAGGCACTCCATGCCGGTGCACGCGAACGGGCATGAACAATGTTTATGCCGTAATCTTTGATGATTTTTTCCAAAACTTTGGCATTGCGGCAGAGTTTAAACGGATTTTTGGTCTTCAAATCCAGTGTAAAATGCGGGACTTTAAGTTTTTCCAATTCATGCACCATGCGGCCGCCTTTTGAGGCAACAAAATTTTTTATGCCTTTTTCCTGCATTGCCCGCGCCATTTCAATCACGCCGGTTTCCACCCCGCCGGTTTCCAATTCTGGCACAATTTGCAAGACCACAGGTTCCATTTTTACCTCCCACATTTATTCAAATTCAATCTTTTACTCAATCGTCTTCCCAAAATACTACCGATTTTGGATTCCGCCAAGCAAAAAGACGAAAAATTAACAAATTTGCACAAACTTATTTTGCTATATTTGAATACTTGAATAAGAACCGCCGCTGCTTATTTAAATTTTCATCGAGCAATGTTATGAAAATGGGGAAAATTTATGCCGCGGGATACCGAAAAAAAGTTATATTGGCGTTTATTATGGCTGTTTTTGCTTTTAGCCGTACTGGTGGTTGTGGTTTTGGGATCTATAAGGCAGGCTCAAACCGCCGTTCCTTCGACCCCTACGGAAATTAAGCTGCGGGTAATTCCGCTGTCGACACAAAATCTTACCGTTAAAAACAAGTATGTCGGTTATGTTACTCCGATAAAATCGGTTTTGCTGCAGCCGCAAATCAGCGGATATCTTGATAAAATTTGGGTGCAAGGCGGCCAAGAAGTCAAAACCGGCGATAATTTAGTGTTGATAAAACAAGATGAATATCAGGCACGCCTGCAGGCGGCCATAGCTTCCGTTGCCCAAGCTCAAGCCGATTATCGCAATGCCGAGGTTTATTATCGTCGTCTGCAAAAAGCCGGAAGTAAAGCCGTATCGCCGACCGAATTGGATAATGCCAAAGCGGCATATTTGTCTGCACAAGCGGCCTTAAAACAAGCACAATCCAATCAGGCTCTGGCGCAGGTTAATCTGGATTATACTTTGTTGCAGGCGCCGATTTCGGGAATTGTCGGCAATGTCGATTTAACCCCCGGCAATTATGTTTCTCCCTCTTCGGGGTCATTGTTAAGCATTATTCAATATGATCCGATAAGAGTAGTTTTTTCCTTGAGCGATAAAGAATACCTGCATGAGCTTAGCATTGATCCGCAAAATATGTTTGCCGGCAAAGTCATTCGCCTGCAATTAGCCGGCGGGTTGGAGTATAAACCGCAGGGCGAATTTAAGTTCACCGCCAACCGGTTGGATCGTGCCACCAACTCCATTGCTGTTTATGCCGATTTTCCCAATCCGCAGCATTTTTTAGTCGCCAATGCGTATGTCGATGTTGTGATCGAAAAAGAGTTAAAAGACGCTTATCTTATTCGTCAAAATTATGTCACGATGACAACTGACGGAAGTTATGTTTATACCGTAAAAAACAATAAACTCCTCAAAACGCCGCTGCTTATCGCCGGTGAAAGCGGAAGTGATTATATCGTGGCTAATCGATTCGCTGCCGACGAATATTTAGTTATAGATAAAGTCGGCAAGCTGCCGCCGCAGGCACGAATTATTCCGCAGCCGGTTAAAGCCGAGCCGCAGACGGCTAAGCGGGAGGCTCGCTGATGTTTTCGCAGTATTTTATTGACAAACCGCGCTTTGCCGGCGTTATTTCCATTATCATGATATTGCTTGGTTTGCTGGCAATCGCCGTTTTGCCGGTGTCGCAATATCCGCAGATTACTCCGCCGCAAATTGTCGTAACCACAACTTATGCCGGCGCCAGTGCCGAAGTTTTGGTTGATACGGTTGCCGTGCCAATTGAAAATCAGATTAACGGGGTGGAAAATATGCTCTATATGTCGTCCACTTCAGATGATAACGGTTCATACACCCTGACGATTACGTTTAACATCGGCACTGATCCTGATATTGCGCAGGTTAAGGTGCAAAACCGCTTGTCGCAGGTTATGTCGCAGCTGCCGAGTTTGGTGCAGCAGGAAGGAATAGAAGTCAGAACGCAAATGTCCAATATGCTGGGGATGTTGGTTTTGCGCTCACCCGATAATACTTTTTCTGATTTGTATTTGAGCAATTTCGCTTATACCAATATTAAAAATCCGTTGGCTCGTGTCGACGGTGTCGGTGATGTTTCGATTTTCGGACCACAGTACTCTATGCGTATATGGCTTAACAGTGATAAGTTGACCTCGTTAGGACTGAGCAGCGCTGATATTGTACAAGCCGTATCCAGTCAAAATATTCAGGCCTCAATCGGGGAAATCGGTGCTTCGCCCAGCAGCAAAGATACGGTTATGGTTTTGTCTTTGACCGCCAAAGGTTTGTTGGATTCGGTTGAGGATTTCAAAAACATTGTTGTCGCCACGGATGCTAATGGCGGTATTGTCAGCCTGAAAGATGTTGCCCGCATAGAACTTGGCGCCGATACCTATAATATGGTGGCACATTATGATAATGCGCCGGCGGTGATTATCGGCCTGAGCCAAACGCCCAATTCCAACTCACTAAACATTATGGACAACGTACGCAAAGAGATAGAGTCATTAAGCGCAACTTTTCCCGATGATATGGAATTTCGCGTTGCTTATGATTCGACCGAATATGTCCGCGCCTCAATTGCCGGTATCATCGAAACTTTGGCTATAACTTTTTCACTGGTTGTATTAGTTACCTATGTGTTTTTGCAAAAATTCAAAACCACGCTGATACCGTTGATTACCATCCCCGTATCATTGATTGCAACTTTTGCCGTCATTTATGTTTTGGGTTTTGATATTAACATCCTGACTTTGTTTGCCATGATTTTGGCTATCGGGCTGGTAGTTGATGACGCCATCATTGTGGTTGAGCGCGTACAATACTTAATGGTCTATGAAAAACTTGATGCTAAAGCCGCGTCGGTCAAAGCCATGCAGCAGATTGCCGGCGCTATTATCGCCACCACCTTTGTTTTGTTGTCAATTTTTATTCCGGTGGGCTTAATGGCCGGTATTACCGGTAAGATTTATCAGCAATTTGCCGTAACCATTGCCACGGCGGTGGTCTTTTCAGCTTTTAATGCCTTAACGCTTAGTCCGTCATTGTGTGCGATTTTTTTGCGCGGAGAAAGTCACGACAATCCGCATGGCTTTTTTAAGTGGTTTGATAATGTTATTGACGGCGGCAAAAAACATTACCTCAAGGCCGTAAAATTATTTTCATCTCACCTCAAAATGACCACGGTCGTAGTGTTGTTGACTATTGCAGTCGTGGCGGCAGGGTTCAAATTTACGGCAACCTCGTTTTTGCCGGAGGAGGATCAAGGTATCATCTTTGCCAATATCCAACTGTCCGATACTTCCAGTATTAACCAAACCAACCGTGTCTTGTCTGATATTTCGGAACGTGCGTTGCACATCAAAGGCGTAAAATATTTTATTTCGGTCGCCGGTTATTCACTGCTTGGCGGTGGTGGCGAAAATGTTGCTTTGGGTGTTGTCGGTTTGGATAATTGGGATAAACGCAAGAGCAAAAATCTTTCTATCGAAGCTTTAACGCAGACTTTAACCAAAGAATTGGGGCAAAATGCCGAAGCCGAGGTTAACTTTTTTGCCCCGCCGGCCATTCCTGGCATCGGACAAAGTAACGGCTTGTCATTGGAATTATTGGCGGTAAACGGCAGCATTACGCCGTCTGAACTTTACCAAACCATGGGTGAGTTTTTAACCGCTCTTAATCAGTCGGCATCACTGTCTTATGCTTTCAGCACCTTTACTGCCGACACTCCGCATATTTATCTGGATATTGATCGTACCAAACTTGAAAGCTATCATATTCCGGTGGCTAATTTGTTTGAAACTTTGCAAAACAACCTTGGTTCACGTTATATCAATAATATTACTTTGGATGGTCAGGTTAATAAAGTTATCGTACAGGCCGATTTCCCTTATCGGCGCAGTATCAGCGATGTGTTAGCGCTGTATGTTCCCTCAAGCAACGGCAATCTGGTAAAAGTCAACAGCTTTGCCGATGTTAAGACCACGATTTCTCCTAAAATAATTTATCGTTATAATCAATATACCGATGCCTCGATTGTGGCTCAGACCGCCGCAGATGTCAGTACCGGAACAGCCATTGACAACATCGTCGACACGGCTCAAAAACTTCTGCCCAAGTCCTATAAAATTGCATGGACGGGTTTAAGCTTGCAAGAAGTTGAAGCTGCCGGACTTGCCGTTTTACTAATCGGGTTGGCTTTGGTTTTCTGTTATCTCTTTTTGGTGGCTTTGTATGAAAGCTGGATGTTGGCTTTTGCGGTAATGTTTTCAACCGTGTTTGCCATTTTAGGCTCGATAATCGGTTTGCACCTGATGGGGCAGGCTTTGAGTATCTACGCTCAATTAGGATTGATTATGCTTATTGGTTTGGCGGCCAAAAATGCTATTTTGATTGTTGAATTTACTAAAGCTTATCGTGAAGGCGGAGATTCGATTCTTGACGCCTCCATGAAAGGGGCAGGTGAGCGGTTTCGCGCGGTTTTGATGACGGCACTTACGTTTATTTTGGGTGTTTTCCCGATGATTATTGCCACCGGTGCCGGTGCTTCGAGCCAAATTGCTATCGGCACATCGGTTTTCTTCGGGATGATAGCCGCGACTTTTGTCGGTATAATTTTTATTCCGGCATTGTTTGCGTTGTTTGAGAGTATCAAAGAATGGAGTGAAAGGCGAGGGCGGAATGAACAATAAAGGATGGTTCTTTGTGCTGCTGTCGAGTATTCTGGCTTCCTGCAGTGTCGGTCCTGATTATAAGCAGCCGCAGTTTTTTTCGTCCTCTGACTTGCAGCAAAGTTTGCATTTGTCTGGCCAAAATCAAAATTTAATGGTTGATTTGGAATGGTACAAAAGTTTTGACGATGTTGTTCTCAATCATTTGGTGGCGCGTGGTCTAAATGAAAGTCCGAATGTCGAAACCGCAATTGCCAAATTGCGTCAGGCACGCCAAAATTTGCGTATCAACGCGGTTAAATTTATGCCGCAAATTGATGCCGCCGGAAGTTATCATAAAGCGCAAAATCCGGTGAGCTATGGTGTTCCTCTTACGAATGCTTATTACCAGACCGGATTAGATGCCTCATGGGAGATTGATATTTGGGGCGGCGGACGAAGACTGAGTGAAAGCTCAGCAGCTTTGCTGAAAGCCGCAGCTGCAAACCTGCAAAATGTGCAATTGTCGTTAACGGCAGAGATTGCTACGGATTATGTAACTTTGCGGCAGTATCAAAAACAGTTATCGATTGCCCGCCGAAATCTGAAACTGCAGCAGGATATTTTTACTCAGGTAAAAGATAAACATCATGCCGGTTTGGCTGATGATTTAAGTTTTAATCAGGCGCGTTATCTGGTTGAAAACACGCGCAGCTCGATTCCCGAATTGGAAAAAAATGTCAGAGCTTATCAAAATTCGCTTAGTGTTTTAGTCGGTCAGCTGCCGGAAAATTATGAAGTGTTGTTATCTGAAAATGCAAATGATTTATTAAGTAAACCGCAGCCGCTTGATATTACTTCTATTTATAATTTGCCGTTGAGTGTGGTGCGCAAGCGTCCGGATGTGCAGGTTGCCGAACAACAGCTTATTGCCCAAAATGCCCAAATCGGCGTCGCGATTGCGCAGCTCTACCCGTCCGTCAATTTAACCGGATTCTTAGGGTGGCAGTCGGCTAATTTGGGACACCTTATCACTCCGCATACCGATATGTACAGCCTGTCGCCGGCAATTAACCTGCCGCTGTTTCACTTCGGAGCTTTGGTTAATAATGTCGAATTGCAAAAATATCTGACTCAGGAACAACTTGCACAATATAAATCAACTTTGCTGAATGCCGCGCTGGAAATTCGCAATTCAATGGTCGGTTTGGAAAAGGAAAGTGCGCGAACTGCATCTGCGGCTCAGGCGTTATCTGCCCAACAACAAGTTGCCGATTTGACTTTAATCAAATATAAGCAGGGGTTGATTGCTTTCAGTGAAGTTTTAGAAGCACAGCAAAATCTGCTAACGGCGCAAAATACCTACATTACAGCGAATGCCGAAGTTTATCGCAGCGTGGTTGCTTTTTACAAAGCCGTTGGCGGTGGTTATAATCCAAACAATCAGTATTGTTCGTACCCGAAAGGCTGCTGCAGGTGAGGGCGTCTTCCCCGATAGAGGTTAATATTGGTGATTTCTGGAATATCATGCTCGCGTTTCCAATAACCTTTACTGCGCATACATTTTGAGTAGTCAGCCGGACTTATGTCCTCATCATCATGGCGGGAATTAACAATTAAAGGCTGTGCGCCGGGGTAGGGAAGATAGGTTGCCCAAATTCCTTTGCTTGATTTCCAGTCGGCTCTGGTGTTGAGCTTGGTTTCTTCGGTATAGAACCAACTGCGGAAATCCGGCATCAGCTTAAATTCTTTGGCCGCTAACAAACATTCGGCATGGTCGCGCGAGAATTTTTCCACTCCGGTGTGTGACTTTTCCCAGTGATAAACGACCTGTCCGCTGCCTTTTGATAAATAGGTGCAGGAGCAAAGGGTAAGCATGATTCCGAACAGATACAATTTGTTATTCATCATTTTTCCTAAAAATCCAAATTGGCATAATGTTTAGCCGGCAAAATTCCGCGAATACTGTCTTTTAAGATGTCTTTAAAACTTGGGCGGGACTTCAACCGCGAATACCATATTTTGACATTCTTAAATTCATCCCATGGTACGTCGCCCAAATAGTCAACTACCGACAAATGAGCTGCCGCTGTAAAATCTGCCAATGATAATTGATCATCGGCCAGATTTTTGCGCCTTTCAAGCAGCCAGTCCATATATTCCAAATGATAATTAAGATTGTTTAATCCCACTTTTAAGATTTTGGAATCAGGTGCTAAACCATTGGCAAAACGCTTATGAACTTTTTCATAGACAATATTACGATAGACTTCGCGATAAAATTTAACATCAAACCATTCGCAAAGGCGGCGTATTTCTGCCTTTTTTAAGGCATCACCGAAAATCAGCGGAATATCGGCTGCCGTTTCTTCCAAATATTCGGTGATGGCATAATTGCCGATAATAACATTGCCGTCATTCAGATAAATCGGCAAATCACCTGCCGGATTAAGCTTAAACACATCTTCCGAAGGTTTCCATGGCTCTTCTTCTTTTAAGATGAATAACCTTTTCTTTTCAGCCATCATCAGCCGAATTTTTCGGCAATATGGCGAAACCGGATGATGAATCAGCAAAACCATTTTTTCTCTCCCTTAAATATTATTCAATTTTAACGGCAGGATTCTATAAGGTCAAGCCACAACATTTAATATCATCTTATTTTTTATTTCCAACGTCGGCACTGTTTTCGGGAACCGGAGCTTCCTGCTGCTGAGGCTGCGAATTTGTTTCCAGTCCGAAAGTCGGCGGAACAACGCCTTGCGTATTTTTTTCATATTGCGCAATCATCTCAATCAGATGCTGTTCAATGGCTTTTTTGTTTTCAGCTTTTTCCGCATAACGCGTCAGCTTTTGGGCAATCAGTTTACGATGTCTTGATACTTTGGAAATACCGACAAATAAAGGCATATTCCATAAAGGAAGTTTGGCCTCGCTTATTTGTTCACGCAAGCCTAGTTTATAAGCTTCAATCAAACCGTAATAGCGTCCGATTAAAATATAGTCGGCTTTTTTAGTAAACAACTGTTCAAACAGTTCATAGTTGGAGTTTAACGTGGTCAATTTAAACTCTTTTAGCTTTCCTTCTACAAAGTCGCTGTATATCTCTTTATTTGAACGGACGCCGTTCAGTTTTTTCAGGTCGTCAATTTCCTTAACCTCGTTTACACGGTTAGGCAACATAAAAATCGTTACGGGATTATCAATTACGGCCGGAAACACAAATTCCAATCCTTTATAAAGAGCCGTTTCATGATAAGCGCCTAAAAGCATGTCAATTTCACCGCGCCGCACCGCCTGCACCAGTTCGGGATATGACATCTTTTGGGTAATTACTTTTATGCTCAGATTATTTTCTTTTTTAAATTGATCAATCATCGGCTGCCACAGAGTTGTGAACTTGCCGCGTATATCTTCGTTCGGATGTTCTACAGCACCAAAAGGCGGATAATCCAAAAAGCCGGTGATTTGTATTTCCTGTGATCTTTGCAGGTGCAAGTCCTCATAACGTATCAGCGCATGCCCGCTGAATGATATTATGAGCATAACTATTAATGTAAAACCAAAGACTGTAAACTTTTCCATTTGCCAAATCCTGAAAATTGTCACAAAAATTTACCATTCAGTAATAATGTACTTAGTATACTGATAGAGTATTAAATAAAGATTTATGAAGGTGAAAATAAATGGACGCTACACAAAACTATGCACAAACCGAAGTTACCGGTTTGGCCCAATCCGAGTTGGAATGCCGCGCACTGATTCGTACGGCTTCGGCTTTAAATACCATTAAAGAAAACTGGGATGAGCGCAAAGGTGAGTTGAATGACGCGTTAGAAAAAAATCGCAAACTATGGACAATCCTTGCTTCGGCCATGCATGAAGATGATTGCCCGCAGCCGGATGAAATAAAAAGAAGTATTCTGAATCTGGCAATGTTTATTTTCCAAAGGACTATGGATGTTTCTGTCAACCCATCACCCGAAAAGTTAAATGCTTTGATTAATATTAATATGAATATTGCCAAAGGTTTATCGGGCAATGCCGGTTAATTGACACAGAAAACGTAATCAAATCGGCTTAATTTATTTAACCCTCGGTTTATTGACGCCGAGGGTTAAATTTTAGCTTTTATTTGTTATATAATTTCCACGTTGATAATATGATATTGTCAACACTGCTGTGTGCCGGTTTCCAGTCCAAAAGCGCGGCTGCTTTTTGTGCCGACGCCGTAATGACTGACGGGTCTCCCGCCCGCCGTGGTGAAAACTCAAAATTAATCTTACGTCCGGTAAGTTCTTCGGTTCTTTTTACCATTTCTAAAACCGTGATACCGACTTCCGTGCCTAAATTTATGATTTCACTGCGCTTATTCTGTTGTAAAAACTGCAGTGCTTTGGTATGAGCTTCGGCCAAATCGCTGACGTGGATATAATCGCGAATGCAAGTGCCGTCGCGCGTATCATAATCATTGCCGAAAATCTTAAGCTTGTCCCTTGTGCCGTTGGCAACTTCCATTACTATCGGCAACAGATTTTGCGGATTCTTTTCCAAACCTTTGACTTCGCCGTCTTCATCATATCCTACCGCGTTAAAATAACGTAATGATACATATTTTAGACCTTTCAGCTCATCATACCAGGCAAAATATTTTTCCATGTCATATTTGGTAAAGCCGTAAAAGTTAATCGGATTAAGCGGATGTTTTTCATCTACCGGCAAATATTGCGGCATTCCGTATACGGCGGCCGATGATGAAAAGACTAACTTTTTAACTTTGTTTGCCATCATGGCATTTAAGACATTTATCGTGCCGCTGATGTTATTGAGAGCATATTTTTCAGGATTCTCCATCGATTCTCCGACGGCTTTTTTCGCGGCCAACAGAATAACCGCATCAACATTTTGCGCCATTGCTTGGTTAATTTCATCATAGTTCAAAATATCACCCAAAATATATTCAGCGGCTTTGAAAAAGTTGTCTTTTGTTCCGGTCGAAAGATTATCAAATACGGTAACCTGCATTTGATTTTGCAACAGATTCTTAACCACATGGCTGCCGATATATCCTGCGCCGCCGATTACTAAAATATGCATTATTCAGCTCCTTTATAAAAAACTTTGCTTATTTTATAAAAAAACTATTGACGTGTCCAATTAAATATATTATTTATGCTTTCATCTTATGGGGGTATGGCGGAACTGGTAGACGCGCTAGACTCAAAATCTTGTGGCCTCAGGCCGTGTCAGTTCAAGTCTGACTACCCCTACCAATCTAAACCGGCAGCTATCAGTGCCGGTTTTATTTTTTTTAACTATATCTTATTTTTTATCCGCTAAATTGTCACTATGACTAAACCGGCTCAAATTTCTCAGCTTTTTTCATCGTGCCTTGCTGCGTATCAACAAGGTGAATATTCGGCTGCTCGTGATTGGGCTGCGAAAATTTTAGCTCTTGATTCTTCTCATCATGATGCCCTGCAAATTGCCGGCAACATAGCGTTTTTGCAAAATGACTATCATCAGGCGCGGCAATTTTATCTTCGTGCGCTTAGAAAGTCTCGCGGCAATTGTCCGGATATGTTTAATTTGGCTAATACGCTTTTCCAGTTAGGATGTTTTCGGTCGAGTATTTTTTGGACATCGGCAGTCTTGCGGCATAACCCGAATAATATTGATGCATTGTTGTTGCGCGGGCAGGCTGATTTGGAATGTGAATTTGCCGCTGCGGCAATAGCTGATTTTAATCAAGTTTTGCAACTCGATTCCACCAACGTTTGGGCTTGCAATTATCTTGCGCAGGCGTTGCAGAAAAACGGATGTTGGGACGAGGCGCAGGCTCAGGCTTATCAAGCCGTAAAACTGAGTAACGGTGATGATTCCCAGCACCTTAATATGGCCTACACACTTTATGAAATTGCTCTGGAAAACGGTGTCGATACCATTAAAAAATACAGCCGTTTATGGCGGCAAAATTATGGGCAAAATCCATTGGTCGCATACGCTTGCGCGGCACTGGATTCCAATCCTGATATTGTACGCAGTAATACCCGATATGTCGAACGGGTTTTCGATGCTTTTGCCGCTACCTTTGATGATTCGCTGCACAATTTGGATTACCATGTTCCGGAAATAATTGCTCGCATGAGTGCTGATTTTTGTTCAGCGGTTTCAGCTCGATTCCCCCGTATTTTAGATCTTGGCTGCGGTACAGGTTTGTGTGGGCAATATCTGGATTCCCTGTTACCCAAAGCAGAAATTTTCGGGGTTGATATCTCTGCGGCAATGTTACAAAAAGCGGCGGATAAAAATGTTTATAAGGCGCTGATTCAAGGCGATATTTTGGCGGTGTTACCCGGTGATGCCAAGCGTTATGATTTAATAATTGCTGCTGATGTTTTAACTTATTTCGGCAGCCTTGATTCGTTGTTCAAAATTGTATCTTCTCATCTGGATTCCCAAGGTGGATTTGTCTTTTCGATAACCGCCGCCGCGGCTGATAAAAAGGATTGGAATTTACATCTTTCGGGACGCTTTTCGCATCGGGAAAAATACGTTCGCCAATGCCTGGACGCCGCCTCGTTAAAAGTGCAAAAATCCGATTATCTGAAGCTGCGAAATGAAGGTGACAAAGCCGTGATGGGATGGGTGTTTGCGGCTCAAAAGATATAAAAAAAGTTCCTTTACACAAAGGAACTTTTTGTTGAAAATCAAGTGCTAAAAACTTATTTCGAAGTTTTTTTAGCAGAAGATTTACTTGCCGTTTTGCAAGAAGACTTTTTGGTTGAAGCAGGCTTTTTTGCTGAAGAAGATTTGCAAGCAGATTTGTTGTTGCATTTACCGTTCAGCTGTTCAACTGCCATAGCCCAAAAATACTCATCTTGACCTTGCGGGCAGCCGGCATTTTGCCAATTGTAATAAGCTGCTTCTCTGATGGCATCTTCGATATTTTTAATCATAATTCTAACTCCAAATAAAATTTTATTGGTAAACAAACATTAATATACATTCAATTTTTTATACGTCAACAATTAATCTCCTGAATTTAGCTAATTTTTAAAAAAAAATTTGTGCTCCGCTTAAAAAGCTTGCATTTAAAATTATAAGAAATTATAGATGTATCTAACAGGCCTCTTCCCTAAAATATTTAGGTCTAAATTATGGTGTTAATTTCAAGGAAATATCAATGGAAAACTTATTATCAAAAGAAGAGATGGAAGCCGTTATTAATGGCGATCACGGTAATGTTTTTGCCGTGTTGGGTATCCACAAAAATAAAGGTAGCAAAGAAGTTTTTATTCGTACTTATCAGCCGCATTCCAAGTCCATTGAACTACTTGATTCCGAAGGAAAATCGCTTGGTTTTATGACCAAACTTGATGACCGCGGATTTTACCAGATTAACCTTGGGGCAATCGAATATTTCGCTTATAAATTCCGTATCGAAAACGACAAAGGACACATTTACGAAGCTGATGATTCGTATCGCTTCCCGTCTACTTTGGGCGATATGGATGTCTACCTTTTGGCTGAAGGCAAACACCTTGAAATGTATAAAAAACTAGGCGCTCATCCGGTCGAACTTGATGGCGTAAAAGGTGTCAGCTTTGCCGTTTGGGCGCCGAATGCCAAACGCGTCAGTGTGGTTGGTGCATTCAATAATTGGGACGGACGCGTCAATGCTATGCGCTGCCATCAAACCTGCGGCGTGTGGGATATTTTTATCCCCGGTATCGGCGAAGGCGAACTGTATAAATACGAAATCAAAACTCATGATGACAACATTTTAGTCAAGGCTGATCCGGTTGCGTTCTATGCCGAAAAAAGACCTAATACCGCATCGGTTGTCTATGATTTGAATCATTATAATTGGGACGATTCCGGCTGGATGAATTATCGCGAACAACATAACTCATTTGATCGTCCGATGTCGATTTATGAAGTCCATTTGGGATCATGGCGCCGCAAAGACGGTAATGAATATTTGAGCTATCGAGAGTTGGCTGATTCGCTGGTTCCGTATGTCGTTAATATGGGTTTTACGCATGTTGAGTTTTTGCCGTTGGCCGAACACCCGCTGGACTGCTCTTGGGGTTATCAGGTCATCGGAATGTTTGCTCCGACCAGCCGTTTCGGAACTCCTGATGATTTGCGCTATTTGATTGATAAGTTTCACCAGTCCGGCATTGCCGTTATTATGGATTGGGTACCGGCACACTTCCCCAAAGACGGACACGGCTTGAATGAATTTGATGGTACGCATTTGTATGAACACGCCGATCCGCGCAAGGGTGAACACACCGATTGGGGGACTAAAATTTATAACTACGGACGTACTGAAGTTTCTAACTTTTTATGTGCCAGTGCGGTATATTGGCTGAAGGAATTTCATATTGACGGTTTGCGTGTTGATGCGGTTGCGTCAATGCTCTATTTGGACTACTCGCGCAAAAACGGCGAATGGATTCCCAACGTCTATGGCGGCAATGAAAATATTGAAGCAATTGCGTTCTTGCGCCGGATGAATGAATTGGCTTATTCTGAAGTTAAAGGTGCGTTTACGGTGGCTGAAGAATCAACCGCATGGCCGATGGTTTCTCGTCCTACTTCCATGGGTGGTTTGGGCTTCGGTTACAAGTGGAATATGGGTTGGATGAACGATACCTTGAAATACATTTCGCATGAACCTATTCACCGCAAATATCACCACGGAATGCTGACTTTCGGTTTGTTGTATGCTTTTAATGAAAACTTTATCTTGCCGATTTCGCACGATGAAGTCGTTCACGGCAAAGGTTCAATGCTGTCCAAAATGCCGGGCGATGAATGGCAAAAATTTGCTAACCTGCGTGCTTATTACGGCTTTATGTATACTCATCCGGGTAAGAAATTGTTGTTTATGGGCTGCGAGTTCGGCCAAGACTGGGAATGGAACTCCGAAGAAAGCCTGCGTTGGCATTTGTTGCAATATCCGATGTATAAAGGCATGCAAAATTGTGTCCGCGATTTGAACCTTATGTATAAGGGCAATGCTCCTTTATACGAACAGGATTTTGACTATCGCGGTTTTGAGTGGATTGACCATTCCAATGCCGATGACAGTGTAATTGCTTATATCCGCAAAGGTATTAATCCGGCTGATTATTTGATTGCCATTACCAATTTCACACCGGTAGTTCGCAAAGATTATCGCCTTGGGGTTAATGAACTTTGCTCTTATCAAGAAATTTTTAACAGTGATGATGTAAACTATTGGGGAAGCGGAGTTAAGAATGAAGGCTTAATGTATGCCGAAACCCAAGAGTGGAACTGCAAACCTTATTCTATCCGTGTAACCTTGCCGCCGTTGGCGACCATTGTGCTAAAACCGATAAGATAGTAAAGGATAGCTTATGTCAAATTTCAAACCTTCGAACGGAAACGCTGCTCCTCTGGGGGCAAGTTATGACGGGAAGGGAGTGAATTTTGCACTGTTTTCGGCTCATGCTGAAAAAGTCGAATTATGCTTGTTTAATGAGTCCGGATTGGAAGAACTGGAACGTTATCCCATAACCTCTAATGACCATAATATTTGGCACATCTATCTTGCCGGTGTCAAACCCGGACAAGTTTATGGCTATCGTGTCTATGGTCCGTACCGACCGGAAAGCGGCTTGCGTTTTAATCATCATAAATTGTTGCTTGACCCCTATGGCCGAAAGATTATCGGCGAACTGATTTGGGATAAGGCTATTTTCGGTTATGATATCGACAGCCCTGATAAAGACTTGTCGTTCAGCACATTGGATTCTGCACCTTATGTTCCCAAGTCGGTTGTGGTTGATAACAGTTATGATTGGGCGGACGATAAGTCGCCGCAGACGCCGCCGGAAAAGACCGTAATCTATGAAACCCATTTGCGTGGGTATACCAAACTTAATCCCTATGTGCCGGATGCCAAGCGAGGTACATTTGCCGGCTTTGCCAATTTGTCGGTCATTAATTATGTTAAATGGCTGGGTGTTACCGCGGTAGAGTTTTTGCCGGTTCACGCCTTTTTCGGACACCGTCGCAAAAAAGGTCTGATTGCCGACAATTATTGGGGCTATGAAAGTTTTAGTTATTTCGCCCCCGAACCGTCATATCTGTATGGGACTGATATCAGCGAAGTTAAGGATATGGTTAAGGAACTTCACCGCCACGGCTTGGAGGTGTATCTTGATGTGGTTTATAACCATACCGGTGAGGGTAATCAGTTAGGCCCGACCCTGTGCTATCGCGGGGTTGATAACAGCTCATATTACACGCTTAATCCTGACAATCCGCGTTACTATTATGATTCCACCGGTTGTGGTGCATCATTCAATTTGCAAAATCCGTACGCGTTACGCTTGGTAATGGATTCGCTGCGCTATTGGGTGCAGGAAATGCATGTCGATGGTTTCCGTTTTGATTTAGCACCGTCATTGTCGCGTCAAAGAACATCATTTACGCAAGAAAGCGGTTTTATGTATGCTATCGCGCAAGATCCGGTTTTGCAAAAAGTTAAATTAATCGCCGAACCTTGGGATATCGGTTTTGCCGGATATCAGGTCGGGGCATTCTTACCCGGCTGGTTGGAGTGGAATGACAAATATCGCGATAATATCCGCCGGTTTTGGAAAGGTGATAACGGTCAGGTTGCCGAAATGGCCAGCCGTTTAACCGGTTCAAGCGATGTCTTTAATTATAACAATCGCAATATCTGGAGCAGTGTCAATTTTCTGACTGCGCACGACGGTTTCAACTTACGGGATTTAGTCAGCCATAATCAAAAACACAATTCGGGAAACGGCGAAAACAATCGTGACGGCACGGATTCAAATTGGAGCTGGAATTCGGGAGCGGAAGGGGAAAGTGATAATCCTTTAGTGGTCGAAAATCGGCTGATGCGCGCTCGCGCTATGGTCGCAACTTTACTGCTGTCGTTCGGAACGCCGATGATGGTTGCCGGTGATGAGCTGGCGCATAGCCAAATAGGCAACAACAATCCGTATTGTCAGGATAATGCCATAACCTGGCTTAGTTGGGAAGGTGTCAGTGCCAAGCACAAAGCTTTTACTCGCTATGTGCGCCGCGTCATCAATCTTCGTCGCAAGCTAAAGATTTTTGAACGTCATCAGTTTTTCAAAGGTAAGCCGGTTGATAAAAAAGGTCTCAAGGACATTATGTGGTACACCGAAGGCGGACGTGAATTTCATTCGGAAGATTGGCATGATTCTAATCGTAAAGCACTGTCTTATTGCGTTAACGCCGGTTCAAAATTAATTTTGGCTGTTTTTAATGGCAACTACCAACCTCTTAATTGGAAATTGCCGGATTTAGGTGTGACGGGGAAATGGTCGTTGTTGCTTGACAGTTCGGAGAAATTTGCCGCTGACCATGGTATCGAACAAGGTAAAACCATCAAAGTTCCGGGGTGGAGTGTGTTGGTTTTCGAGATAAAAAAATAATCGCTGAGGAGCTTTTTGATGAATCAGAATTTACAGGGTCTCGCCCAAAAATTAGGATTAGCCGACCGGTTTACCGATGCCGGTATAATGCGCCGTGAATATACGGTCAGTGATGAAACGCTGAAATTTTTTATCAAAATTTTGGGCTATAATGCTGATGATGAGGCTCATATTGCAGCTTCTTTCTCCAAACTTGCCGACAATGAGTGGAAACTTGGTTTTGAACCGGTTTGCGTCGTTGCTGCAGATAAAGTCGAGCTGCGCGTGGTTCTGCCCGAAGATGTCGCCCACGAATATTTTGCTTTGCGTCTTAGTTCGCATGATGACAATCAAAAACAGGATGTTTCTTTTGAGGTTGCGGATGATGAGCAAACCGCGGTTGTCAAAAATAAAAAATTGCGCCGTTTGACAATCCGAATTAATACATCGCTGCCGATTGGTTACTACGATGTAAGGTTAGGCGTAGCAGGTAAAAACTATAAAACTCTGCTGGCGGTTTGTCCGCTGCGTTGTTATGAAGCTCCGGCGATGGCTAATAAGCTTTGGGGATTTGCCGTGCAGTTGTATTCGGTCAAAAGCCAACGCAATTGGGGCGTCGGCGATTTTACCGATTTGTGCAATTTGGTAAGAATTTGTTCGCGTGCCGGTGCGGCCGTCATCGGGCTGAACCCGCTTAATACCTTAATGCACAATTTTCCGGAAGATGCCAGCCCGTATCTTTCTATCAGCCGCTTGTTTCTGAATCCTATTTATATTGATGTTGAAGAAGTACCGGAATTTACCGCGGAAGATAAGGCTGAGGTCGATTCGGAGCTGCCGGATTTGCGTGCTTCGGAGTTGATTCAATACACTAAGGTTTATAACTTGAAAATGCGGATGCTGGAGCGTTGCTATGCTCGTTTCAGCGCCGGCTTAAATCAGGAACGGCAGGCGGCTTTTCGAGCCTTTTGTCAGGAACAGGGCGAGGATTTACATAAGCTGGCCGTATTCCAGACTGTTTATGATGAAATGTGCCATAAAGTTTGGGGCGGGTGGTGTGCATGGCCTAAGGAATTGCAAAACCCCGATAATCCCGAAGTGCAAAAATATGCCGAAGAGCATAAGGAAAAAGTCGGATTTTTTAAGTATTTACAATTTGAGGCCGCTCGCCAACTTAATCGGGCACAAAATCTGGTGCGTGAATTAGGGCTTGGCATCGGCTTTTATCGTGATTTGGCCGTGGGGGTCGGTAAGGACAGTGCCGAGTTATGGAGCAATCCGCAGTTGTTTATTCCGAAAGTCGGTGCCGGTGCGCCGCCTGACGCGTTTTTCCCCACCGGGCAAAAATGGTGCTTGGGCGCTTTTAATCCGTTCAAGCTGAAAGAAAATCGCTATGAGGCTTTTTTGAAAATTTTACGCGCCAATATGAAAAATGCCGGAGCGTTGCGGATTGACCACGTTATGAGCCTGATGCGTTTATATCTTATTCCCGATAAATCCGAGCAGGGGACATATTTGTATTATAATTTTGCCGATATGCTTAATCTGGTGGCCTTGGAAAGTCATCTTAATCATTGTGCGGTTGTCGGCGAAAGTATCGGTAATGTACCAGATGGCTTTTTGGAGATATTGCGCGAACGCAATGTTCATTCACTCAGTGTATTGTGGGCTGAACGCTATGATTCGGGGTGGGGCGATTTCATTTCGCCTTCGGGATATCCGGCTACGGCTTTTACATCGGTTGGTACGCATGATATGGCGCCTTTGCGGATGTGGTGGTTCGGTTATGATATCGAGTTGAGCCGCTCTTTGGGGCTGATAGCCACGGAGGAAGATAAGCAAAACGCATACCATAAGCGCGAGCTTGATCGCTGGAAACTGTTATTTGCTTTAGACAGCAATGCTGTTTGGCCGCAGGATAACCTGCGCAAAGCCAATTATATTTACGGCGAGGCTTATCCTGAGGGAATTGAGGAAGCGGTTCATCGCTTTGTTTCTCGCAGTGCTTCACAGGTCTTTTTGGCGCAGCTGGAAGATATTTTGCATGTCGAAAAACTGCAAAATCTTCCCGGCACTGATCGCGACAAACATCCGAATTGGCGGCGCAAACTTCCGGTCGATTTGGAAAAACTGGAAAATGATATTGCCTATATCCGTAACATTGCTGCTATCAAAAAGGAACGTTAAACATTCTTCTTTGATGATAAAAAACTTGTGAAATATTAAAAAATGCCCTATATAAGCAAAAGAACTTGGTATATAGTAATGCAAAAATAATATTTTAGGAGAAGAAAATGTTTATAAATCCTGCTTTTGCACAAACAGCCGGTGCTGCTGCCGAAGGTTCTCTTTCCGGCACGCTGATTCAGTTGGGATTAATCTTTTTAATCTTTTATTTGCTGTTAATTCGTCCGCAACAGAAAAAAATTAAACAGCATGAAGCGATGCTCGCCACTATCAAAAAAGGCGATAAAATTATTACCGGCGGCGGTGTTTATGCCAAAGTCGTCAATGCGGATGATCCGGTTGATTTGCAAGTTGAAATCGCTAATGGTGTTGTCGTGACCGTTAACCGCGGGATGGTTCGCGAACTGTTATCCGATGTTGCAAAAGTTGAAGCTAAACCCGCAGCTAAAAAAGTTAAGGCTGCTAACTCTAACAAAGCAAAAAAATAAAAAAGGCAATCTCATGTACAAACTATCTAAATCAAGAGTTTTGATTATTCTTGCTATTTGTGCCGTCGGTGTCTTTTTTGCCATTCCTAATGTGATAAGCAATAAAGATGCTTTGCCCAAATGGTGGCAGCCGGTTAATCTCGGCTTGGACTTGCAGGGTGGTTCTAACTTGCTGCTGCAGGTAAAAATCGATGATGTAGTCAAAGAAAGAATGTCATCAATTGAAGATTCGGCTCGTCAAATTTTGCGCGAGAATAAAATCCGTTATCAGAATCTGCAAGCCGGAGCTGCTTCGGTTAAGGTCAAAATTGAAAACCTTAATGCTCGCAACAAAGCTGCCGCACTGTTCCGTAAAATCGACAGCGGCATTGAGGTTACTGAAACCGAAGACGGAAATTTGGAGATTGCCTATAATGACGTTGAATTAAATAAACTCAAAATGCGCGTGGTTGATCAGTCGATTGAAATCGTCCGCCGCCGTATTGACGAACTCGGGACTAAAGAACCGGTTATTCAAAGTCAAGGTACTGACCGTATTGTTGTCCAGCTACCTGGTTTACAAAACCCCGAATATGTTAAAACCCTGTTAGGTAAAACCGCTAAAATGTCATTCCACTTGGTTGACAGCCGTTCGACAGCGGCTGAAGCCCGCCGTGGTAAATTATCCGCTACTTCTAAACTGGCTCAAGGTTCGGAAGGTGAATATTATGTCATCAGCCGCAAGCCGATTATTGGGGGTGAAAATCTGGTCGATGCTCAGCCGTCATTCCAGGAAGGCGAACCGGTTGTAAGCTTTAAGTTTAACTCTTTGGGTGGCAAAAAATTCGGCGAAGTTACCAAAAATAATATTGGAGAAAGATTAGCCATTGTTTTGGATAACGAAGTTATTTCTGCTCCGACTATCCAAAGCGCTATTATGGGTGGTTCGGGCATCATCAGCGGCAGCTTTACGGTTAAATCGGCTAACGACTTAGCTTTGTTGCTGCGTTCCGGTGCATTGCCTGCGCCGTTGGAGGTTTTGGAAGAAAGAACCGTCGGCGCCGGCTTGGGTGCTGATTCCATTCGCGAAGGTATTGTCGCTTCCCTTATCGGGCTTGTAGCCGTTGTGGTCTTTATGGTTGCCGCTTATGGTTTGTTTGGCGTCTTCACCACCATTACCGTTTTTGCCAACCTGATTTTGATGTTGGGCGCATTGAGCTTTATGGGCGCAACCTTAACTCTCCCCGGAATCGCCGGTATTATCTTGACTATCGGTATGGCGGTTGATGCCAATGTGCTGATTTTTGAAAGAATGCGTGAGGAAGTCAAAGCCGGACGTTCGACCAAGGACGCCGCCGATGCCGGATTTACCGAAGCTTGGGCAACGATTGTTGACTCCAACCTTACAACATTGGTTGCGGCCGTAGTCTTGTTCTATTTCGGTACAGGTCCGGTCAGAGGTTTTGCCGTTACATTGGCTATCGGTATCGCAACTTCGATGTTTACTTCGGTAACCGTCACTCGCTTAATTATCACCAGCTGGCTGCAAAAGTATAAGCCGACCAGACTGCCAATCTAACAGAAAGGAATTTTTCAGATGTTGAAAGTTTTTAAATGGGTCACCAAAGATACGACCATTGACTTTATGAAAGGCAGAAAGTTCACTTATGCTCTGTCCACAATTATGGTGTTGCTGTCTATTGCCAGTATCGCTTTTAAGGGCTTCAATTATGGTATCGACTTTTCCGGCGGTATCTTAATGGAACTTAAGAGTGAAAATCCGATAGATGTTGAAACCTTGCGTGCGCAATTAAGCCATGTTGACTTAGACGATGTTAATATCCAAACCATCGGTGAAGTCGGCGATGAGGTTATGATTCGCGCTCAGGCTAAAGGACTGGATGAAAAAGAACAAATGGCCGCCGTCAACCAAATCAAATCGACATTGGGTACTGAATATGACTACCGCCGTGTAGAATTAGTCGGCCCGCAAGTCGGCAGTGAGCTGAAAAAAGCCGGTATTGTTGCTTCGTTGATTGCCGTGTTTGCGATTACGGCCTACATTTGGTTTCGCTTTGAGTGGCAATTTGCTCTTGGCGCTATGATCGGCTTAATTCACGATATTTTGGTCACGGTTGGTTTATTGTCATTTTTGAATTTTGACTTTAGCTTAACCACTATTGCCGCAATTTTAACTCTTGCCGGTTACTCAGTTAATGATACGGTAGTTACCTATGATCGTATTCGTGAAAATTTGCGTAAGTTTAAGAAAATGCCGCAATATGAATTGTTGAACAAGAGTATTAATGACATTTTCTCGCGTACTATTTTGACCGGATGCACAACCCTTCTGGCGGCAGCTGCGTTGCTGATTTGGGGTGGTGATACACTCCGCAGTTTCTCCTTCACGATTGTGTTCGGCGTAATTGTCGGAACATATTCGTCCATCTACGTTTCCGGCGTGTTCTTAAATCTGTTCGACCTTCGGGCTTCGCAGGATGAACGAGTTATCAACCCGTTTGGAAATGTCAAAGATTAGGCTTAAAATCAACTGATAAATGCCGCAACTTTATAGTTGCGGCATTTATTTTTTATAAGTAAAGAAAATTTATTTGGCGGTATAAATTCGCATATTTTTGATATTCACCGCGGCCGGATGATCCGGCAGACCGCTCAAAAGAATATTGAATAAAGCTTTTTTGCCTGTTCCTTCCGGAAATTCTTGCTGCCAAATGGTCGTGTCTTGCCAGTTCAAGGCCATGCGGTTAGCATATTTTTCAAAACTTAAGGTGTAGAAAACATCCGGTTTCCAGATTCCACCGCTGCTTTCGGCAATAAGTTTGCCGTTGTTATGAACTCTTAAGCGATAACCTTCATCAGGCATTTGCCGCATTTCAAAACTGTAATTTTCGCCATTGGCACTGTTCACGACAATAAATTTCACAATGCCGGATTGCGTCAGACTCATTAAATCAAATTTAACAATGAAGTCAGTGCGGAATTTTTGCGGTAAAGTCAGCGAAACACCTTCTGAGCCGATGCTTTCCTGCATATAGAAAACTTTTTTGTTGATCTCCGAAATCGATTCGCCGCGATTATTCAGCCATTGCTGCAGCTCTGTTGCCGCAACTCTTCTTCCGCTCAAGCCGTTAAGTATATCTTTACTGGTTTTGAGCTGATTGTTAATTACAACGGCTGAAACCGACCCGATAAGAATTGCTGCTGCACTCCAAAGTAAATATCGTTTCATAGGCTTATCTTCCAAAAACCGCATCTTTTAAGCGTTTTAAGGTTGCCTGAGCTGCCGGACGAGCTTTGGCCGCGCCTTGCGCCAGCAATTCCTCAACCTCATCATAGTGAGCCATATAATAATTATATTTTTCTCTGGCTTCTTTCACTTCGGTAATTACGGCCTCCAATAACATATTTTTAATATGTCCGTAGCCGAGTTTTCCGGCGCGCAGACCTTCGGCCATTTCTTGAACTTTGGCCTGTGGAGCCAGTGCTTTATAAATTTGATAAACTAAAATCTCATCGGGATTTTTCGGTTCTTCCAACGGGCGTGAATCTGTTTTGACCGCAAAAACGGCTTTTTTCAAGGTCGCATCATCGGCAAAAGCCGGAATAACATTTCCGTAAGATTTGCTCATCTTGCGCCCGTCAATGCCAGGAATAACCGCTACATTTTCATCGGCATAATAAGTCGGCAGGTGCAACAATTCTTTATTATAATGGGCATTGATAGCACCGGCAATGTCACGGGCAATTTCCACATGTTGAATTTGATCTTTGCCCACCGGTACAACATCCGTATCATAAGCCAAAATATCCGCCGCCATTAAAGTCGGATAAGTGTAAAGCCCCATATTGATACCATCGTCATCCGGTTTGTCGGCGGCATGGTTTTTATCAACTGCGGCTTTATAGGCATGCGCCTTATTCATAAAACCTTTAGGGGTGTAGGCGTATAAAATCGTGGTGATTTCCGGAATTTCCGGAATATCCGACTGCCGATAAAAATAAGACACATCTGGGTTTAGCCCGGCCGCCAGATAAATACAGGCGATTTCTTTCATTTTTTGGTTCAGAACTGCCGGATCTTTTTCCGCATTTATGGCATGATAATCGGCAATAAACATATAATGTTTGCCGCCATTTCGGGCTGCCGCGTTTCCCAAAGCAATCGCCGGCTTAATCGCGCCCAAATAATTTCCCAGATGCGGAGTGCCGGTTGGTTTAACGCCGGTAAGAACAACTTTACCTTCAAACATTTCAGTGCCTTTCATCATTTTTTTTATTGAATTTATTTATAAAATGGATACTCTAACTCCAAATATAAATCAACCACTTTTTAGGATAAATACAGATGTTGGATATTAAATATATTGTCGAAAATACAGATACCGTAAAAAACAGTTTGGCGAAAAAAGGCTTTGCCCCCGAAAATGTCGACAATCTTATCTCATCCTATCTGAAAATGAACAAGCTTAAAACTTCTTCTCAGGCTTTGGCGGAAGAAAAAAATCGTTTGAGCAATTCTATTAAAGCCGCCTCAGCCGAAGAACGTCCCGCTATCATTGCCAAGAGCCGTGAAGTTGGGGAAGAACTGAAAAAAGAACAAGATGAATTAAACGAAATTCAGGCCGAATTTGATGATATGATGCTGCGGATGCCTAACTATCCCAGCCCTGATTGTCCGGTCGGACCTGACGAAAGCGGCAATAAGGTTTTGCGCAAAGTCGGTGAGCCTCGTAAGTTTGACTTCACCCCGCGTGATCATATCGAACTTATGGAGTTAAACGACTGGTCGGAGATGGATAGAATAACCAAAGTCTGCGGTTCGCGCACTTATGCCATTAAGAATGATTTGGCACAGCTGGAACTGGCTATCCATATGATGGTTTTGGACAAGCTGCGTTCTTATGGTTTCAGCGTTATTACCGTTCCGGCTTTGTCAAAGGAAAAACCATTGTACGGGCAGGGATATTTGCCGTTCTCGCGCGATGAAATTTATTATATGCCGGCTGATGATTTGTATCTGTCGGGTACGGCGGAATTGATTCTGAACTCACTGCGCGCCGATGAAATCATTCCTGAAAACGAGCTGCCGATTTTGTATGCTGGTTTTTCGCCGTGTTTCCGCCGCGAGGCCGGAGCTGCCGGTAAAGATACCCGCGGTTTGGTTCGTGTCCACCAGTTTATGAAAACCGAACAATTCGTTATTTGCAAAAATGACATTGCCGAAAGCGACAAATGGCATAAAAAATTGTTGGCAATTTCTGAGGAAGTTCTGCAGGATTTGGAATTGCCGTATCAGGTTTTGGATATTTGCACCGGCGATATGGGCGCTCCCAAATTCCGCCAATATGATTTGGAAGCTTGGGTTCCGAGCCAAAACTGCTATCGAGAAACCCATTCTTGCTCTAATATTACCGATTGGCAGGCTCGTCGTACCAACTTACGTTATCGTGATAACGCCGATGGCAAAGTTAAATATGTTCATACGCTTAACAATACCGGTATTGCTACACCGCGTGCGTTAGTTCCGTTTATTGAAAATCATCAAAACGCTGACGGCACGGTTAATATTCCGGCAAAATTGCGCCCGTATTTGGGTGGCAAGACCAAAATCGGCAAAAATGCCTAAGCTTTTTTCAAGGCTCGCTTAGTGCGAGCCTTTTTAGTGAGGAAAAATGTTAAATCTGCGTTCGGATTTGCTGCAAGCTGTTATTTTTGATTGGGATAACACCTTAGCTGATACTCAGCCGGTTATTGTCGCGGCGATTAATCAGACTTTGCGGGAATATAATTTGCCTCCGTTATCGGCAATGATGAAGTTTTATAATCATCAATTGTCGTTTTGGAACAACTTTCCTAATTTGTTCGGGGCAGACAAGGCTGCTGCCGCTTATGAAACTTATTGCCGGCATTATAAGCGTTTAGCTCCGCAATTGCTGCATGGTTTTGACGGTGTCGAAGATGTGTTGCAGTTTTTGCACCGCCGGCACATCAAGCTGTTGATTGTCAGCAACAAAGACCGCCGCTTGTTGGAGTATGAATTGCCGCTGCTGTATTCACCGTCGCTTTTTGCCGCCACCCTTTGCGGACACGAGGCTTCGGCTGATAAACCAAGCCCGGCGCCATTGTTGGAGGTTTTACAAAAATTACCGCAGCCGCCGCAGATTTCTCCCACCGGCGTCTGGATGGTAGGCGATACTCCGCAAGACAGCAATGCTGCACTGGCGGCCGGTGTGCTGCCGATTCGCATTGGCTTGCCGATCTGGCAAGATAATGAAACTCCTAATCCGGAGATTGTTTATTTTAATGATTTTCGGCATTTTTATTGCCAATTATCATCACCTGCGGCTAAATTTTAGCAAAATATTAAATCCCGTTATGCTATAAAGAATAATAGTTTTAAAAATGCGGCGAGGCAAAAATGCGGTATCGGGAGAATCTTGATTACGGACGACTGCCCTATTATATTGTAATCGGGGCATTGGTTGTGGTGTTGTTGGTAATTAACTATTTTTATTTTTACAACCATACATCGTCAAATACCGAAACAATTAACAATTATTCTTTGCGAGATGAAGATTTGAACAAGACCCGTGAAGCCGCTGTTGCCGGTTTGTTTTATCCGGCCGATGTTTTTCAATTGTCTAATGTGGTTGATGAATATTTATCTAAAGTACAGACCACATCTTCGTTGCGTCCGCATATTTTGATTGTGCCGCATGCCGGTTATCAATATTCGGCACAGGTTGCTGCCGGCGCTTATAAAAAATTAATTCCGTTTGCGAGTGAAATAAAAACCGTTATTTTGGTAGGTCCGTCGCATCATGTTCCGGTTCGCGGAGCAGCCTTGTCTACGGCCGAAAAATTCAAAACCCCGCTTGGTCGTGTGGCGGTAAATCAGGAACTTAACCACCGGTTATCGGGCTTTAAAGGCTTCCATTTTCAAGATAATGCTCACCGCAAGGAACATTCGTTGGAAGTGCAGCTGCCATTTTTACAAAAAGTCTTAACACGGTTCAGTATTGTTCCGATAGCTTATGGCGACATTTCTCCGCATGATTTGGCGCAGGCACTGTTGCCGTTTGCTTCGTCGCCGGATACCATGATTGTGATTTCAGCCGATTTGTCGCATTATTTGGATTATGACACGGCCAAAACCGTGGACCGCCAAACTGCAGTGCAGGTTGATAATAAAGAGCCGCTGGCCGATCACCAATCTTGCGGCGCGACCGGAATTAATGCCGCGCTGTTGCTGTCCAAACAGCTTAATTATCAGCCCAAACTGCTGGATATGTCAAACTCCGGCGACAGCAGCCAAGAATATGATAGTGTAGTCGGTTATGCCTCATGGGTCTTTAATCAAAAAGACACAGAAACCCAAGCTTTATCGCCGTTAGAACAAGAAGTCGAAAATTTGCGCAATTTTGCCAACCACCATGGCAAAGCTTTGTTCGACATTGCTCTTCAAAGTCTGCAGCAGGCCGTTACCGAACACAAAAAATATACCCCATCGCGTAATGATTGGGCCGATGTTTTGTTTAATAAAGGTGCGGCGTTCGTAACTCTTACGCAAAACGGCAACCTGCGCGGTTGTATCGGAACACTGATGCCTTATCGCGGCATTGGTCTGGATGTCGCGGAAAATACTTATGCCGCCGCTTTGCATGATGACCGGTTTAAACCGCTTAGCGTTGAAGAATTGCCGCATACTAATTTAAGCATTTCGCTCTTAACCGGCTATGAGAAAATAGATTGCCGTGATGAAGATGATTTGCTTAACCAACTTCAGCAGGGGATAGACGGTTTGGTTATTCGGGACGGCAATCGGCAGGGATTGTTTTTACCTTCGGTATGGGAACAGCTTCCCGACAAACGGGAATTTTTGAAAAACCTGAAACTCAAAGCCGGTCTAAGCCCCAGTTATTGGTCAGATGAAATTAAAGCTTATCGTTTTCGTGTTGTGGAGATAAAAAATTATGAAAATTAACGGTTATGAAATTGCTTTGTCAGAAGAAAACCTTGAACACAAATTAACGACCGAAACTATTGATGTTAATCTTATCGGTCCGGATTTTGCCGGTTATCAAAATCTCAGTGACGGTGACAAAAAAGCCTTTGGCTATCTGATTAATGCCGCCAAAATGTTTAATGATGTGTTTCTGGAACAGGATCATAAGATGAATCTGGCGCAAAAAGAAGCTCTGGAAGAACAAGCTCCCAAGTCATCTTATGCCGCTAAAGCCTTAGCTTTTTTTAATCTCTATAACGGCCTTGAAGGGCTGAACGGTATTGATGCCGAACCGATTGAGTTGTTTAAAGGCTTAAAAGGTAATTTAGGTCGTAATTTTTATCCTGATGACTTGAGCGTGGAAGAATTTCAACAAATTTTGATAATGATGCTTCAAGACGGCGAAATAGATGAAGTTCGCAAAATTTTAAGCGTACGAACCATGGTGCGCCGTCAAGGCGATAGACTGAAGGCTATTGACTATACCGAATATTTTGCCAAAGAATTTTCTGCGATTGCCAACCAGCTGGAGTTGGCCGCGCATTATACCACCGATGAGGCTTTTGAAGACTATTTAGGGTGGCAGGCTCAGGCGTTGTTGCAGAATAATGAAGATATGGATATGCTAGCCGACAAACATTGGGCGGTATTGCAGGATACTCCGCTGGAGTTTACTTTGGCGCGGGAAAATTATGGTGATGAATTAACCGGCAAAGTTTTTGATAATCCCGAATTAGCCGCTTTGCTGAAACAGTACAATATAGAAGTTAATGCCAAGGATTCTTTGGGTGTGCGGGTTGGTATTGTTAACCCCGAAGGTACTAAACTTATTTTGCAGTTCAAAGATAATTTGCCCAAGCTGGCGGAGTTAATGCCCTATAAAGATAAATACGAGCAGAGTTTTAAGCAGGGTGAAGAAATAAAGCAGACGATGGTCGATGTTGATATTGCGGCCTTAACTGGTGATTATGCTGCTGCGCGCGGAGGTTTAACCATTGCGCAGAATTTGCCCAATAATGATAAATTGGCCATTAAAACCGGTGGCGGCCGTCGTAATGTTTATCACCGTCAGGTGCGCCAAACGGTTGATAATGAACGCAACCGCAAAATTCTTGATTTGTTGGTTGAGCCGGATTTACACCGCTATTTTGATGTCGAGGCTGAACATTTATTCGTTATCGGCCACGAAAACGGCCATTCTCTCGGACCTGACAGCTCTTACCAGTCGACGCTTGGCAGTTATAAGCATATTATTGAAGAACACAAAGCCGATGTCATTTCGCTGGCGATGATGCCGCAAATGGTAAAATTAGGCATTATTGATGCAGAAACTTTGCGCAAAATTTATCTGACGCATATTGTTTCGGGATTCTTTCTCAAGGCGCGCCCGAGTTTGTCGCTGCCGCACCGCATCGGTGATTTAATGCAGTTTAATTATGCTTTGCGGCATGGAGCAATTTCTTTTGCGGATAACGGTAAACTGAGGGTTGATTTTGATCGCTTTGCTGCTGTAATGTCGCAGCTGTTAGCCGAAACTATTGCCGTTCAGCTGTCCAAATCTCCTGAGCAGGCGCAAAAAATGGTTGAGGAATACGGTGTTTGGGGCGAACATTCGCAGCGGATTGCCAAAGTTCAGGCTGATTTAGGACTAAAGCCCTACAAACGGATTAATATGTTTTTCTAGGTTATTTATGTATTACAGTTTATTTGAAATTTTTGCCGTCGGTATCGGTCCTTCAAGTTCGCATACCGTCGGACCGATGCGCGCTGCTAAACGTTATGTCGACAACATTCGCGCCCAAGGCCGTTTTAACGATGTGGCCAAGCTTAAAGTAACTTTGTATGGTTCGTTAGCCCTAACCGGCGTCGGACATGGTACGGATAAGGCCATTATCTATGGTCTGATGTGTTTTGACGCTGAAGCACTTGACCCTGAAAAACCTTATATTAACGCAGTCGAGCGGGATAAAATTTTGCACCTCGCGCAGGAAAAGCCAATTCCGTTTGACATTAATCAAGATATTGTTTTTCAAAAAGATGTCTTTTTGCCCGAACATTCCAACGGCATGAAATTCAGCGCCTATGACGCGGAAGGTAAGCTGATTTTGGAAGAAGTTTATTTTTCGGTCGGCGGCGGCACTATCGCCCGTCAAGATGAAATCAAACGCCGTATTCAGCGCCAACCGTTTGATGTTCCGTATCAGTTCGAAACTTTCGGCCAACTGTATGATTTGTGTCAGCAAAACAACCTGAGTATTACCGAACTGGTTTTGCAAAACGAAAATAAATTGCAGTCACCGGCCAAAGTTCGCGATGGTATTGCCAAAATCAACCGTTTGATGCAGGAAGCGATTGATCGAGGTATGAAAGCGCGCGGTATCCTCCCCGGAGGACTTGGAATCAAACGCCGCGCCGCCGGTATCTATGAAAGTTTGGAAAAGAAGTTTTTGGCCAACGATATCGATCCGTTGATGATTATTGACTGGATTAATTTGTGGGGCTTTGCCGTGGCTGAGGAAAATGCTTCCGGCGGCAAAATCGTTACTGCTCCGACCATGGGTTCTGCCGGTGTTATTCCCGCGGTTATGCGCTATTTTGAACGTTTTGCCTCGCCTAAGTCGCCTTATGAGGTTGATGAAGGAATTGTCATCTTTTTAGCAACGGCATCGGCAATCTGCAGCCTTTACCGGACTAATGCGTCCATTTCCGGAGCTGAAGTCGGGTGTCAGGGCGAAGTCGGCGTTGCCTGTTCAATGGCTGCTGCCGGTTTGGCGGCGGCAATGGGCGGTAATTTGAAACAGATTGAAAATGCGGCTGAAATAGCCATGGAGCATAACTTGGGTCTAACTTGCGATCCAATTGCCGGTTTGGTGCAAGTTCCGTGCATTGAACGCAATGCCATGGGGGCAGTCAAAGCCGTAAATTCGGCTCGTCTGGCCATGAAGGGCAGCGGGGAACATTTCGTAAGTCTCGATTCGGTAATCAAAACCATGTATGATACCGGCGTCGATATGAATCAAAACTACAAGGAAACTTCACTCGGCGGTCTGGCGGTAAATGCGTCAAACTGTTAGAAAGTAAGATAATTTGCTTGTAAAAGTCGTCAGGTAGTAGCATTATCAAATACAATGGATAAATGTTAAAAGAGGACGATTATGTGGTCAAAACTTTTTAAGGGTGAGCTTGGTCTCGGGGTCACGTTTTGGAAGTATGGCGTTTTCGCGCTGATTTTGCAAAAAGTTGCCGTTAAATTTTTTGATACGATGTTAACCGGTTATCTTAACGGTAATACTATCCTTACCTATTTTACACGCTACTTTCATCCGATTTATTCTTCGAAATTCAGCATTTTATGGACATTGTGCTACGTTTCGGGGCTGATTGTGATGTTGGTCTATTCTTTGCGGATTGTTTTGGCCGTATGGCGTAGTTCGTTGTCCTATGACAAAAGTTTGTGGCTGCGTTTTTTAGCGCGTTTATTTATTATCCTATTGGTGTTTTGGATTTGGTACACCATTGATTTGCGACCGCTTTTTTAAGGAGTAGTTGGACAGATGAGATACTTGGCGCTGATTGCTTTGTTGTTATTGACGGCCTGCACGGTTGGCGAATTCACCCCCGAACGCCACGCGATGTATGATGAAGGGCGTCCTGATTGTCAAAAAACACCGGAACGCTGCGTCAACGGTTACCCTTGGTAAAATCGTCAGTTTATGTGTTTAAGAAAAAAATGAGGCGTAAAGGGCTGCCTCACGAAAGGAATTGTAATGTATAATCCTAAGTCGCTGAAAGCGGAAGAATTTATTTGTCATGAAGAAGTATTAGACACCTTGGCTTATGCCGAAGCTAATAAGCACAATGCGGCCTTGATTGATGAAATCATTGCTAAGGCCAAGTTGCGCAAAGGTCTGTCGCACCGCGAAGCCTCAGTTTTGCTGGTTTGTGATTTGCCGGATAAAAATGAGGAAATTTTCCGCTTGGCCGAACAGTTCAAAAAAGACTTTTACGGTAACCGGATTGTCTTGTTTGCCCCGTTGTATCTTTCCAACTATTGTGTCAACGGCTGCATTTATTGTCCGTATCATGCTAAGAACAAGCATATTGCCCGCCGCAAACTGACCCAAGACGAAATCCGTGCCGAGGTTATCGCTTTGCAGGATATGGGACATAAGCGCTTGGCCATTGAGGCCGGCGAAGATCCGGTTAACAACCCGATTGAATATATTTTGGAATGTATCAAAACCATTTATTCCATTAAGCACAAGAACGGAGCTATTCGGCGGGTTAATGTTAATATTGCCGCAACTACGGTTGAAAACTACCGCAAGCTCAAAGAAGCCGGTATCGGGACGTATATCTTGTTCCAAGAAACCTACAACAAAGAGTCTTATGAAAAACTGCATCCGACCGGACCTAAACACAATTACGCTTATCATACTGAAGCTATGGATCGAGCGATGGAAGGCGGTATTGACGATGTCGGTTTAGGCGTTTTGTTCGGGCTTGAGGGGTATAAATATGAGTTTGCCGCCTTGTTAATGCATGCAGAGCATTTAGAAGCAGTACACGGCGTCGGACCGCATACCATATCTTTTCCGCGCATTAAACACGCGGATGATATTGATCCCAATGCGTTTGATAATGGCATCGATGATGATATTTTTGCCAAAATTATTGCCTGCGCCCGCGTTTCTACCCCCTACACCGGTATGATAATCTCCACCCGCGAGAGTCAGGCTTGCCGTAGTCGGGTTATCCATTACGGAATTTCGCAAATTTCGGGCGCTTCACGCACCAGTGTCGGCGGCTATACACAGTCTGAACGTGAACACGACACGGAGCAGTTCGATGTTTCTGACCAACGCAGTCTTGATGAAGTTGTCGGCTGGCTGTTGGATATGGGCTATATTCCGAGTTTTTGTACGGCTTGTTATCGCGAAGGGCGCACCGGCGATCGCTTTATGGAACTTTGCAAAAAGATGCAAATTCTCAATTGCTGCCACCCCAATGCCCTGATGACGCTGCAGGAGTTTTTGGAAGATTATGCCAGTCCCGCAACCAAACAGAAAGGCGAGGCTCTGATTGCGCGTGAATTAGCTAATATCAAAAGCGATAAAGTCCGTCAAATCACTATCGCCAATCTGGCTAAAATCAAGCAGGGCGAGCGTGACTTCCGTTTTTAATATTAACTTTCTTTAGAAGTGTTAAGCTTATTCCGCTTAAGTTCGCGGCTGTTTTCTTGTGCTAACTGATTTAATTTATGGTGCAAATTACTTTTTTGGTATGGTATTTTTATATCGTTGGACTTATTTTCCAAAAACCATATAACAAATTTATTAGCTGACATTGTTTTACCTAATTTGCTCAGCTCATCAAATTTAGTTGTCTGTATTTGCTTAAATAATTTTCTAAAAGGGGCATATTTCCTATCTCTAATTTTAGCTCTTTCTGCAGCTTCTTTTCTTTTATAAATTGTTTCTATTACATCTATTGATGTCGCATGCAATTCATCCCAATTATTGCGGCATTCTGACATTAAATCTTTTGCCCAAAGTATTAACTTCTGTTGAAGATCATAATTTTGTTTAAGCTCATTGTTATGCCTAATGATAGAATTAAGTTTTCGCAATGATTTTATAGGAATGATTTCATCATTGTCATCATAATTATTCATTGTCAAATTCTCGTAAAGATATTTTCCATTTTATTATAAGTGATGTGCATTTAGTTAAAGTAAATGCCGGATACCATCCGCAGTAAGCTGTGTCAGAAGAACAGCTGTTCCGACAGCCACAGCAAACCATGGCAATAAGAATATAAATTTAGCCAATTTAGGATGATTGCGCATATTGCTGGTTGCGACCAAGAATACTAAACAGTCAATTATGAAATATAGTTTCATACTTTCAATATAAACTTCTTGGTTAATGTAATTCCATGAACCTTTATTGTACTCATAATTTAAGATAGGATCATCAGCTGCAGGCGGATAAATTATCTCCAGTAATGAACTTTGCGCCCACAACATGAAGAAAAATATGTACCATTTGAATGACCATAGAAGTTTGCTTGTTTCCAATATTGATTGTTTAATTTTTTCCATTTTTGCCTCGAACTTAAAGTTGTATTAAAGTAATAATACAATAAAAATAATTAGAGGGCAAGAAATAATTTTCAAGCCCTCTAATATGTTACCAATTTTTAGGATATTTTACATACAAAGGAACAGAATCTTGACAATTGTCTAAATAATCACTTAGCTCACCAGTTTGCCAAGGAATGTCAATACATCCTGCAGATCCTTTGCTAAGCCCACCATGGATAGTAAAACCAGATCGTCCATATGTTTGTGTGTTTGTGTCAGGTCTTAGCCATACTCTTCTTAGTCCCCATGCAACAGGGCCTCCTTTCCAATTTCCTCGTTGCATATTGCTGCCTAATGAGTTTAACATTCTAACACCTGAGCCAATAACAGCATCTTTAAAAGAAATGTTTTGTCGTTGATTTTGGTCTGCATAATATGTGCCTTCTGGTAAAGGTCCATTGTTGGGAATATTTTGATATTCCGAACTTTGATAGTTATCTTGTCCCGATTGAGCATCAAGTTGATTTATTTGCCTGCCATTATTATAAAGATTTAAATTTTTCCCGTCAAAAGTCATATGGCAGTTATCGGAAGAATTTAAATTGTTATAAGTATCTTTACGATTGTTAATATTTGCATAAATATTGGCTTTTCCAAAGCCATAGTTATTAGTAGCATTTCCCCAGAAATTAGTGCCATATTGTGGATAATTTTGGCTAATTCCGTGCTTGTTATATTCATTTATGATTTGTTTTTCTCTTTCGCACCTGGCAGACTGATATTCAAGTTCATCTCGCAACGAAAATTTACTGTGATCGACTCCATAGCTATCAATGTTGTTTTCACCAGTTTGATATCCTAAAGCTGATTTATATTTTTTATATAAGTTCATTACCACCTCACTAAAATTAAATTTTGCTTTTGTGTTTTAACAAAATTAAAGCACAAAAAGCAATGCCCTATAGCAACAAAAGTAGCCTTTTGCATGATAAAGGTAACTGATTTAATTTATGGTGCAAATTACATTTGACGTAAGAGTAATGGCATTATAAAGCAGTCGTATTTCTTTTAACTTTCGCTAGCTGCGGGCTTTGCGGGAGCGTGTGATATTTTGTGCTACGGCATTATTATTTTGCAATCTTTGTACCGCATTTTTATAAGCCGGATTTTTGCTGTCGCGTTTAAGTGCTAGTTCATAATTTTTAAGGGCTTTATCGCGGTCGCCTAATTGTTCATATGCCTTGCCGGCATTAAAATTGGCCGGTGCATAAAGCAGGGTTTCTCCGGTGTTTACCACCAACTGACATTCCTTGATACATTCTTCATATTTGCCCATGTTGTAATAGGTAATCGCCATATCATTATGAATATCCGCTCCGTCATATCCGTTATCCAGCATTGTTTGGAAAGAATTAAGTGCTTGCTGATATTCCCCGTTTTGATAATGTTTGAGACCAAGTTTATAGATATCTTCACAGGCGGTCATTTGTTGAATAATACCCAAATCAAGCGGTTCGCTGCCGTCATATAAAAATCCCAATCCGTTTTTGTCGGCAATGGCATATACTCTTTTTCCGTCTTTGCAGGTGTAGTTGCAGATTTGGTGAGCCAGTTTGCGGGCTTCCGTCAAATCTCCACGCTCCAACCCTTCCAGCATCGGCAAACATTGCTCACTTTTCAACTGTGATACGGAGGTCGTATAATAGGTCTGGCCTTTGGAGTTAACGCCTTCTTTGACATAAAAATATTTAACTCGATCCGCATAACCGTCAACATTAAGGTATTGCAACGCCTCATGTGCATGGCGTTTTATAATCCCGTCGGTAAATTTTTCGTTTTTCGGTCTTAGTTTCATTATCTCTAACGCGCATTTGATCGGATCTTTATAGTTTTTGCGTACAAAATCGCAAATTTGCCGCCCGTGCGACTCATTGTTATACATAATTGTTGCAATTGCCGCCAGTTCGTTGGTAGTAAGTTCACATCCTTGCAAACGTCGGCACATATCTTTATAGACATAGCCATTGCCGCGATGCTTAAACCACCCTTCGGCCAGAGCAATGGCTTTTTTTCCGTCGCATTTGATTCGTCCGTGTTTTTTTACATATTTTTGGGTCAAAATCCATTCACTGCTTTGCGGATCACCGTTTGCCGGATAATAATAGCTTCCAAGACCGATGGTATTAACATCTTTACCATTATCCGAATATGCCTCATTAACCAAAATCTCGGTCGGAAACATTGATAAATAAATGTCAGCCTTGGCCGCATCAAACAAACGGTCAAAATCCTCAGCACTGTTAATGGCAAATCTTGCATGTTCGTGTTTTGTGGTCGTTGAATCGGTCACGGTAGTGTTCGTCTGTTGCGGCGGCATCGTGGTTGCAACCGTGCCTGATTGCAGATTCTTTGCTTCCGATGTGTTACTGTTAAATTTCATTGCTCCGACAATCGTGAGCGGAATTATCGCTTTTAATGCCCCGCGCGAGATATAAGGAACTACTTTACGATCAATGGTTTGTTTGACTTTGTTATTGGCAAAATGATATTTTTTATCAAGCATTTTATAAGCCGCCATGGGCAAACACCCGACTGCACCGGCTGACATTTGCGCTATTTGTTGAGTGGAAAATTTAAGAAAAGCTCCGACTTTTTGCGCCACCTTTTTCCCACAGTATTTATAATGCAGAGCTTTTATTTCCGCCAGTCGGTCGCTGTTCATGTTGATTGCAAAATCTTGTTGCGGATATTCTTGGGCCACGCGCAAAGTTTGTTTGATTGCCGCCCGATATTTGCGTAACGCCCGCTTGGCCGCACGTTTTATGATTTGTGATTCTTCAATATTTTTATGAACCAAATCAAACGGCGGCAAAAACATAATATCGCCGTATTTAAGCATTTCGCAATCAAGAATATCTTCTTTGCGTGTGCAGCTTTCATTATATTTTTGGTATTTTGAGGCTTCTTTGTCGTAGGCAAAAATATCATCAATAAAGTCATTAACATTACCATTATAGCTTAAGGGAACAATGACTCTTTCTTTGCCGATTTGGCAAAATACAGCTTTTTTGCTGGCTTTTTGATATTCACTTTCGAGCGCTTGATTATAGTCCATTCTAAACCTCCGTACCAATTCAGTATCATCATAACCGAATATGGTTAATAATTAACTTAATCATAGCATAATAAACTAATTTTGTCTATATTTGTTTATAAAAGAGCCCCTCATTCCGGTTATGAGGGGCTATGGTTAAGGGTAAATCAATTTATTCTTCAGCTTTCGTCTCTTTGAAAGCCAATTCCTGACCATTATCCGTAATCAGCACCAGATTGTCGCCGCTGAAACGATAAGCTGTAACTTTAGGTAAGATTTGTAAAAAATTGTGTTCGGCTTCCATTTCATCGGCCGGCCCCATCATCATGGTGCTGGCGACATCGCCGAATTTGATTTTACCGTTGGATGCCTCATAATTACCAAAGTAGTTATTTACAACTCGTCCGTAAAAGCGGTTTTCATCTTGCGCAAAGCTCAATATAACCTGTACGCCGTTTTGAGCCTGCAGCATTTCATAGTCTTTGCCCTTGAAACTTTGTTCCGGCTGGCTTGAACAAGCGGCAATAGACATAACAACCGCCAAAGCTGCTAAAATCTTTTTCATTTTTTTGCTCCTCAAAATTTTTAACTGTCATTAATATAAAAATTTTTATGGAAAAAATCCAGTCCGTACTGCAAGTTTTGCCAACAAAAAAGCAGGATGTAAATCCTGCTTTTGAGTAGAGTTTTATTACTGGGTTATAATATCCAGTACATCAAAGATAACTCTGATGTGGTGGCGCATATTCTGGTCAATTATGCCATATCCACGATGTTCGTACAAGGCAACATAGTTGTCAAAGAGATTTGACTTAATAAAACTGCTAAGCTCTTTTTGCACCAAAAGCATAGCAAATCGTGAATGGTACTTGTTCTGTTGGATTTCATACAAAGCCAGAATAACTGAATTGTTAATTTTCCACAGCGTCAGAAGGATTAAGCGCTCATCATACGATAATGTAGGCCAATTTTCCTTCATTTTATCGTTCCATTCTTTTCTGAAGTTTTCAAGGACAACGATGGTTTCGTTTATGTTATTCATAATAAATTTGGGTTTATTTTATGAGGGGGTATCCTGTCATACATCCCATTCCCTCGTTCATAAATTTTAGACTGATTACAGTTCCGGCAAGTAGACACACCAGTAGCGATTCAGGCGATAGATAAATGTTTGTTCGGCCACAATTTTGACCAAATCTTCAGGCGGGGTTTTAACTTTTCCTGCATTGGCAACTTTGATAATTTGCTCTAAGTATTCAATACCATTGCCACAAACATCCCTAAATTGTCCGTTATCACTATGCAGCGCATTAACAATTTGTCGGATAGCCGGTATTATTTGCCCGCTGTTCTTAACGTTTACAGCCAGTACATCTAGTATAAAAGGTTGATTATGCTGCTTAAGTTTAAGTGAAATCAGATTTCTGACAGCGGAATATGCATCCTCGTTAGGAAGTGCAATCAATAAAATTTTTTTTTGAATTTCCATAATATATAAAATTTAATATGTTTCCATGGACAATATAGCATAAGTTCAAAATAAAAACAATAGACAAAAAACAAGCTCCGAACAAAAATTCGGAGCTTGTCAAAAATAGGGTTAACGTCCTTTCAGGAATAAACAGATACGCTTATTCAAATAAGGCCTCCCGATACGCATTCCGGCGTTTTGTACCAGAACCAGCGGCGGCGGGCAGGTGCGTCCGTTGTGCAGAGCATCAAACAGCCGTTGAATTGAGCTGTCTTTGCTGTCACTCGCAGTCATCGTGCCGTCATCAAGTGCTTCTTCCACTATATGCAGGGCAGGGATAATTTGTTCAAGCTCGTCAACGTCAATTGTCCAAACCTCAACCGGACTGCCAATACCGCTCGCACGCGAATTAAGTGTAAATAAGCGGCAAAGCGCACAATCTTCCACAAAATTCTTTAGCGGGATAACTAAAAATTTTTTTGTTTCCATAATAGTGATAAAAATTTAATAACGTTAAAACGTATACAATAAGCAAAGCCAAAATGCAACTCTAAATCCGTATCTTATTACCTTTCAAAGCAAAAAGATACTTACTAACATTGTCACCCTGAGCGCAGTCGAAGGGTCTCGGCTATATTTTTTTCATAGTAGCAACAATATTAATGTCGGGACTTCGCCCGCCAATACGTTAAGAACGAAATTCTTCCACGTGCTGCGCTTGAGTGGAATGACATTTTTTATTTAGAATCGTGACGATAATCAGTTCAGTTCCGCTAACTTTTGTGCCTGATCTTCCATAATCAGCGCATCAATAATTTCGCCTAATGCATCACCGCTGACAACTTCATTAAGTTTATAAAGTGTTAGGTTAATCCGGTGATCGGTAACTCGTCCTTGCGGGTAGTTATAGGTGCGGATTCTTTCAGAACGGTCGCCGCTGCCTACCTGCAATTTACGTTTTTCGGAATAAGCCGAATCAATCGACGATTTTTGCAAATCATACAATTTGGCGCGCAAGTGGTTCATGGCTTTTTCTTTGTTTTTGAACTGTGAGCGGTCATCCTGACATTGAACAACCACACCGGTCGGAATATGAGTGATACGTACGGCCGATTCGGTACGGTTAACGTGTTGTCCGCCTGCGCCCGATGCCCGATAGACGTCAATTTTCAAATCTGCGGGGTTAATATACATATCAACTTCCTCAATTTCGGGCAAAACCGCAACCGTAGCTGCCGAAGTATGCACCCGTCCTTGTGATTCCGTAACCGGCACACGCTGAACCCGATGCGCTCCGGATTCGAACTTTAGTTTAGCAAACACATCTTTGCCGGTGATTTTGGCCGAAGCTTCTTTATAGCCGCCAAGCTCATTTTCGGTCACATCGTTGACTTCAAACTTCCACCCCTGCAAAGCGGAATAACGTTGATACATCTCAAACAAAACCGCCGCAAACAAAGCCGCTTCATCGCCGCCGGTTCCGGCGCGAACTTCCAAAATGGCGTTTTTCTCGTCATCTTCTTCTTTGGGCAAAAGCAAAACTTTAATTTCATGCTCAACCTGCGGCATTTTTTCTTTTAACTCATAATATTCGGTTTCCGCCAGTTCCCGCATTTCTTTGTCAAGCGTTTCATCGTCCATCATCACTTTGGCATCATTGAGGTTTTGCTCCAGTTTGTGCCAGTTATTAATTGCTTCCACTACCGGTGCAAGCGCCGCCAGCTCTTTGTTCATTTTGACCAGTTCATCCGAACTTAGGTTAGGCGCGGCAATCAAAGCTTCAATCTCTTGATAACGATTTACGACATTGGCTAATTTTTCTGCAAAATTCATATTTTTTTCCTTGGTTATTCGCAATTTTTATAACAATAAAAGGAAATAGCGGCTTATTACCGGCTATTCCCTTTTTTAGCATAAACTACGGCGCTAATGATTATCAGCGTTCAAAAATTTATCCATTGAGATATTCATTCTTTTGGCCGGAGTTGCCACGGTTGTTAGCTTGCCGTTAATATAAACATCCGCTCCGTCCAATTTGCCCAAAGACAACAACATTCCGTGTCCACCCTCAGGTAGAGTGTAAGTGTCGCCTTCTTTCAAAACCTTGCTGAGATAAAGTTTTTCATCGTTTTTAACTTCAACCCAAATTTCTTTTTTTACCTTGATGAAAACGCCCTCATTCGGAATAGCGGTGTTGGCCGCCTCAGTTTTTACTTCCGTTTTTTTTCCCGCCGGCTTTTCAACTGCTTTTTCGGCTTTAGGAGCTTGCGGAGCTAAAGTCTCAGCCGTCGGTTTGGTTGCCGGAGCTGCCGCCGGAGTTTCAACAAACGATTCGTTGGTGATGGTCACCTGCTGATCAGCCGTGTTTGCCGGTGCAACCACGTCAACAACGGTAGTATTGGCGTCATTATTGATTGTTGCTGAATAATCTTCGACAATCAGCGGTGTTTCGTTGCCGATTTCTTCCACTTGCGCCGAGCTGATAACTTCTTCATTGCTGATGTTTTCATCAACCATGGTTTCGGCCTGGCGGTTATAAGCCGACCAAGCGGCATAAATCGCAATAATGGCAATCAGGCTGATTAAAAGATATTTTTTGTTCGGTACGGTGGCTTCGGTCTGCGGTTCCAGAACATAAATATCGTTTGCGGGTTTGGTGTTGGTTTCTTCTTTATACAATTCAATAATGTTACTGCTGTTCAGTCCCAAAAAGTCGGCATACGACCGGATAAAGCCGATTCCGTATGGAAATACCGGAATTTCTTTGTAGTCGCTGTTCTCAATAGCTTCCAAATAGCATTGACGAATGCATAAGGTTTTAGCCACTTCGTTGATTTTCAAACCTTTTTGCAGGCGCATTTCTTTTAACAAATGCCCGACTTTGGTGATTTGTTTCTCAATGGGTTTGGCTTGCGGTTGAACGCTTGTTTCATCTGCGGCTGCAGCGGTTTCTGACTTAACTTCTTTTTCCGGAGCGTCTTGGGCTTCCGGAGCTGTTTTTGCTTTTCTCACGATAACACCTTTATTTGTTAGCTTCTAAAATTGAGCCGATTGTGCCACACTTTTTCCTAAAATTCAACACAATTTCATCGCATTTTGCTAGTATATTTCGATATTATGATCAAAGGCATACGACATCAGCTGCGGGCGCAGAGTCCGTTTGTTTGATTTCAGCAGTGTTTTGATATAATCCTGCAGTTCGCCGACATTGGCCGAACGCACCATACTTTTTACCCGCCCGATTGCCGAACCGGACATTGATAGGTTGCGAAAACCAAGCCCGATAAGCGCCATGGCTTCAATCGGGTTGCTGCCCATCTCGCCGCATACCGAACAATAAACTCCGGCCTGGTCGGCTTTGGTGACAATTTCCTGCATAACTCGCAAAAACGGCGTTGACAATACGTCATAGCGTTCTGTCAGGCGCGGATTGCCGCGATCGCTGGCAAAGATAAATTGAGCTAAGTCATTAGTTCCCACCGAGATAAAATCGGCTTGTTCCAAAATGGCGTCCAGCTGAAAAATCACCGACGGAACTTCAATCATCAAGCCGACATTGACTTTTTTCGGCGTTTCATTGCCGCGGCGTTTTTCTTTTTCCAACTCAATCATCAATGTTTCTTTGGCGTCTTCAAATTCGGCCAAATTGGCAATCATCGGAAACATCACATTTAGCTCTTTACCGGCGGCAGCTCGTAAAAAAGCCCGCATTTGTTTACGCAAAATGGCGCGGCGGTCAAGTGTAATACGAATAGAACGCCAGCCGATAGCCGGATTGTCTTCACCGGAGTTGCTCCAATAGGGCAATAATTTGTCCGACCCGACATCAAGGCTGCGGAACACGACCCTTTTGTTGCCGGCGCGATCCATAAGCTCCTTGTAATAGCTCATCTGTTTTTCCACGTCGGGCATTTGTTCGGAAGTCATAAACGGAATTTCCGTGCGATAAAGTCCCACGCCTTCACAGCCGCTGCTTTCCAGATAATCCAAATCAAAAGCCAGTCCCACATTAAGAAACAGATTGATTTTTACGCCGTCTTTGGTCTTAGACGGCAGTTTACGCAGTTCGGCCAATTTGGCTTTGAGCTTTTCGCGTTCATTAATTTTGGCATGAATTTTTTCTTGTATCGGCAGGCTCGGCTTAATATAGACATAGCCTTCCATTCCGTCAACGGCTACCAATTCGCCGGTCTTTATCTCGTTAAAAATACCTTTGATTTTGGCAACTACCGGAATCCCCAACGCTTTGGCTACAATGGCCACGTGCATGGTCGGTGTCCCGTCTTCAATAATCAATCCGCGGATTTTGCTGTAATCATAATCCATCAAATCCGCAGGTCCCATGCTTAGGGCAACCAAAATTATGTCATTGCTGTCAGCCTGCCCGGCCATGCCGTTGTCGCCGCTCAAATATCCCAACAGTCGGTCGGTTATATCGCGCAAGTCATGCAGACGTTCTTTCAAATAAGCGTCATTCGTACCGGACAAGCGATTCCACATATCTTCAAATGCGCGTTCGACTGCTGCTTCCGCCGTCAGTCCGCTATGGATATTGTCGGACATCTTCTTAAACCAGCCCTTGTCCTTGGCAAACATTCGATAAGCATCAAGAATATCAACATGTTCACCGATACCCAATTTGGTGTTGTTAAATTTCTCGTCCAAATCGGCATTCATCCGCCTGTGGGCAACTTCCAACTTGCGCAGTTCTTTTTCTTTGTCTTCGGCAAAAATTTTGGTAACCGCCTGCCGCCGCCGATGCACTACCGCGTTGCCGATACCGTAACCTTTGCTGAGGCTAATACCTTTGTATTTTTCCCGTTCAACCTGTCCGCGTGATTTAATCAAGGCTTCTTTATAGGCCGCCATTTCATCGGAAGCAACAATCTCATTAAGGAGCATTGCCACGGTTTCCAAAATCTCCCGTTCCAGTTCGGTATATTCATAAATATGCTTGCTTTGGAGCGTAATAACCCCGATTGCGCGATTCCATCTGACTAACGGCACGCCGATAAAAGCTTTATAGGCATCTTCACCCATTTCGGGTTTATATACAAAATCTTTTTGTTTCCACACATCGCTGACAGCGAGCGTGCGCTTGGTTTGCGCCACATTTCCGACCAAACCTTCACCCACGCGCAGACTGATTTTGTGGTTTATGTCCGGATTATAACCGCAGGATGCAAACAGTTCCAAATAATTGTCATCAACCACCAAATAGCACGCTCCGGCATCAGTTTTCATCTGCTGCACAATCATGGTGATGATTTTTTCAAGTTTAAGCGAAATATCCTCGTTGCTTTCGGCGATTTGCCGCAGCTGTTTAAGAATTTCCATCGCTTGGTTCATATTTGCCGATTTCATGACTTTTGCCCACGCCGATTATAAATTGCTTGTGCTTTTATTTATATTTCCTATTATCGGTATATATTAAATTCATTAGGTAAAAACTTAATTAAAAAGGATAAAAAATATGGCAAACGCATATAAAAAAGGTGATAAAGACAATCGTCCGTGGGGAACATGGGAAGTTTTGGATGCCGGCGAAGGCTTTTGTGTTAAGCGCATTTGTGTTACTCCGCACAATATTTTATCCTTGCAGTCGCACAATTTTCGCTCCGAACATTGGGTTATTGTCAAAGGTGAGGCGTTGGTTACGTTAGGCGAAGATAAAATCGTCAAAAAAGCCGGCGAAAATGTTTATATTCCGGTTAAAGCCAAACACCGTATCCAAAACAACACCGAAGAAAATATGGAGTTTATTGAAGTTCAGTGCGGTGCTAATCTTGATGAAAACGACATTATCCGCTACGAAGATTCGTACGGTCGCGTAAAATAAATTGCGGTATTGCCGAACAAACGATGCTAGATAATATATTTTTTGGATATTTCTTTGAACTCGTCAGTTCCGGCTTTCTCCAGCCACTCAAAAAATACCATTTCCGAGGTCACGACGTCAATCCCGTGGTGCATAAGCCGCTGTAGCGCAATAGCCGCTTGTGCTGCGTTGCGTGATGATACGGCATTAGCCACCACAAACACGTCAAATCCTTCGTCTTTGAGCCGGATTGCCGTTTGCAAAACACAGATATGGGCTTCCACGCCGGCAATAATAATTTGTTTTTTGCCGGTTTGTTTAATGGCTTGATATAAAGGCTGATTGTCGGTGCAGGCAAATTCGGTCTTGTCAAAATAAACCGCATTTTCGCCGGCTTGTTGCCGAATATCAATCATCGTCTGGCCCAAGCCTTTGGGATATTGTTCCGTGATTATAAACGGAATATTCAGCGCTTTAGCTACCCCGACCAGCCGCGCGCCGCCGTTTATCACCTCACGCGGGTTATCCATTGCCGGTGCGAGTTTTTCCTGAATATCAATAATTAGCAACAAAGAGTCATCGCGTTTCATCAACATCTTGTCCTGCCTTTGCAATTAGGGTTGACTATCAATACTAAAGTAAATAATATCTAAAAAAAATAAATTAACCATTAAATATAGAAGAAATGTTATGAATTTTTCCGAATTAGGCCTTAGCCAACAAACTATCAGAGCAATTGAAGAATACGGCATTACTGAGCCGACCACGGTTCAGTCCGATGTTATTCCCTCGATTTTGGAAGGGCGAGATGTCTTTACTATTGCCCCGCAGGGTTGCGGCAAAACCATGTCTTATGTCTTTCCGCTGGTCGATATCATCAGCACTAAAGGCGCGCAAAATATTTTGATTATCACTCCCAATTCCGAACAGTCGGTTATGACTTCTGATCGGTTGGCGGTGTTTAATAAGTATCACGAGATTAATGAAGCGACCATTAAAGACGGTGAAGAAAATATTGATGAAGAAGCCAATGTCATAATCGGCTCGCCGGACTTGCTGCTTGAGGTGGCTGACAGCGGCAAGGTTGACTTGTCCAAGACCAATATTTTGGTGGTTGACGATATCAACCTCATCAAAAAGAACAAGCAGCTGGATAATCTTGAAAAAGTTTTGGCTATGCTTCCGGCGGAAAAACAAAATATTGTTTACACCAACCGCCGCTCGAAGGAAACACAGGAAGTTTTGGAAAAAATCCTCAAAGCTCCTGAAGAGATTAAGGTTGATAAAGCCAAAGAGCAGGAAGCCGAACGCAATGCTCACGGCGGCTCTAAACCGCAGCATAAAAACGCTCCGCAAATGCAGACTTATACCGCGGTGGTTGATAAAGAAGCCGTTGATTTGGCCAAAAAGACACAGGCTTTCGGCGGTCACGCTCCTGAGTTTGTTCTGATTAAAGGTATTCTCGCCGAGTGCGACGAGTAAATACCGGTCTGTGCAAATCAAAGAAAAGGCTTAATCCGCAGATTAAGCCTTTTCTTGGTTGTGGTAATCGATTAATGGCTGTTGCCTTGCTTGCTCTTAATTGCAGCCACGTTTTGTGACAAATCGCGGTTAATTTGCTTTTGCTTTGTTCCTTTATTTTGAGCGCGTTGATCTTTTTCGTGTCGGATGTATTCTCCGATTACACTTCCCAACATCTTGGTCTTGTTTTCCGGTGTTGTTTTGGGATTGTTTTCAATCGCATTTATACTTCTTAAACGGCTTTGTTGCTTTCCGTCCAAAGCTTGAAAAGCTTCGCTTTGGGCCAACTCACTAAATTCTTTGGGGCTTAAGCCTTTAATTTGGCTCAACATAGTAGTAGTGCTGAGTTCTTGTGATTGGCCTTGTTGTTTAGCACCGTAATCTGTCCCGCCTTTGGCTTGAACTTCATCAAGATATCCTTTGGTAAAATCTTTAATATCCTGTTCTTTCTTTTGTTCGCCTTTTTCGCCCTCTTTGGCATAGGTATCATTATTGCTGATTTCATTAATGCTTTTCAGATAGAATTGCTGGTTGGCGGACAATTTCTTGAACGCTTCTCCTTGTGCCAGAGTTTCAAATTCTTTCGGACTGAGGCCTTTAACTTTTTCAATCATGTCCTTAGCTTCAATCATACTGGGGCTTAAACCGGCCTCGTGCAACATTGCTTTTTGTTGTCCGTTGAGACTGTTCCAATCAGCCTGTGTAGAGACTTCGATACCTTCGGCTTCCAAAGACTTTCTTTGCTCCTCGCTTAATGGTTCTTTGCGTTCTTGCTGGCTTTCATTCGGGGCATGTTGTTCTTCCAGTATTACTTCCGGTTTGTCTTTGTTATTCTCGTGGTCGACCAGCTTTTGCGAGCCTTCGTCAATCTTTTTGAACTCATCGCTGTCACGGTCAAGCGGTTTTCCATCCTTGCCGATAATGTCATATTCCATACCCTCGAGTTTCAGCGCGGCCATAAGTTTTTGATTATATTCGTCGCTGCTGTTGGCACTGAGGTTAATTTTGTCATATCCTTGTTCTTTATAACTCTGAACAAGTGCGGCAAAATCCGCCAGTTCCGGCGAAACATTGTTGCCGTCTTTATCTTTGGCCGTAAAGCGTACTTTGCCGGAATCCGTGGTATCAAGTTCCAATTTGTTGTCATTGGCTTTGCTTTGGAATTCAAAGTGTTTTTGGTCGCCTATATTATCTTTATCCGCTCCGTCAGGCAGGTCGTAACGATCTTTGATTTTTTCGGCAAAGTCGCTGTAAAATTTTTGACGGTCAAAGCCTTCAAGCTCTTGCTCCGGCGCATTCGGGTCTTTATCTTTGTCGTCGGTTACAGACGGAGTATGCGTTTTGTTGTTCTCATTATCCTTGTCTTTGTTTTGCTCATTGTCATTTGCATTCGGGTCTTTATCGGGGTCTTTATCCGGATCGTTATCGTTGTTCCCGTTTCCGCCGACATTAGAATTATTTTGGGGCTTTAAATAGCCATCCAACTTTTGAATTAGTTTTTTGGCTTCAGCTTCGCCCAATTGTTCTTCACAAAGCTTGATGAATTCTTTGTCATCGGTAAAGTGCTTTTGGGTGCGGGCGTTAAAGCGCGCATCAAGTTGCGTCACCGCATATCCGGGAAGGCCTTTGCAAATCTCTTTATAGGCTTTGCCAAAATCGGTTTTTAGTCGTAATTCCAGATTTTGATCATTGATGTATTCGCGGTTTCGTGTAATTTTAACTTTTAACTCTTCCGTCTGCGGATTGTATTTAGTATCAATTTGATGCAGCTCGGTAGCCAAACCGTCACTCAACGCTTTTCCTCGGGCCTTGATTTTTGACTGAAACTTTGTCAGGCTGTCAATCAAAAGCTGACAAGTCTTCTTTTGGTCTTTGGAAATATCAACACTGTCTCTGGCTGCGGTCAGAGTTTTAATTTGTTCGGTCAAATTGCTGTTTATCGAGCCGGCTGCTTTGTTATTTACATCATTCAGCAGCATGGTTTCCGTAAATTTATCCTGTAAGCGGTCGGTCGACTTGCCGCGGACTTTGCGCCATAAGAGTTGGCTGCGGGCTTTTATGCCCTCTTTGCTGAACAGACCATGGGTTGCGAGGTCTTTTTCCAAGTCAAAGTTTGTTAGTAATTCATTCTGCAGATTTTGTTGCTTTTTTAGTCTGTTAGAATCATTTTTAATGATTTTTTTCAGCTTTTTCTTTTTGCGGTCAAGGTGAAAATTTCGATAATATCTTACCGGATTGTATTTGCTGTAACGGCTTTCAAGATTGGCAATTTCGGCATCAATACCTTTTTCTATTTCAGTATCGGCTGAAACATCACCGGTAAATCCCCGTGCGGCAATTTTGCGGTCAATAGCTTGTAGGGCAGTCAGGTGTTCAAGTTCTTGCAGATTTCGCTGCATGGATCGCAGGGTGATACCTCGATGCATAAAGGCATTATCGGCAAAGGGATTATAGGTGCGTCCTCCGTCAGTTTGCTCATCTTCTAATTCTTTACCTAAACTGGTGGCTAAAACTTCCAACACCGGATATTTGTCGCCGTCGCGTGCTTCGGCCAGATTTGGATATTCGCCGTTTGCCAGTTGTTTGGCAAATAGGCGGGAGTCTTCTTCACTGCCCAAAATTTCACTGAGTCTTTTCGGTTCTTCACCATCTTTAAGATTTTTACAATATGATAAAAATTTATTTATAAGTTCATTTGCCATAGTGCTGTTTCCTTTTTGCCACTATATAGCGTATCATAGCATACAAAAGGTTAATAATCAATCAATGTTGGCTAATTTTTGTCAAATTATCGTAAACTTAATATTTTTGTTACAATTGCTTATTCTTGCTAAAAAAAGTGTGCATAATACTTTTGCGATAATTGCACAATTTTGTCAGCTCCTTTATTGTTTAAACAATAATATTTTAGAGGATTGTCTGATGAAAAAGTTTGCATATTTGTTTGGAGCCGCGGCATTGCTGGTTTCCGGTATGGCGGTTGCCGCCGATACTCCGGCTTATGGCGATTTGTACAATGTCGAATGGTGTCCCTGCAACCCGGAAGAGCCGTTTGATGCCAATGGTTCGGTGGTCATGGGCAAAACGGTGATGTGTCCGTGTAATGGTCTTTATTCCGGCTATAAAAAAGGTTTTGACGAGGATATGCGCAATATCAAGCGCAGTGCCAAACACCAGTTGCGCAAACTGAACTACTTCAAATACTATGTCGGACTCGACTATAATATGGCTAAACAAAGTTCTGCATCGACCGATTTAAGCTTTGATGATATCCATTTTGCCGGTGGCCCGGTCACAACCAATACCGACAGTATTGTTGATGATCAGGATAATCTGTCCTTTATTTTGGGTGCGCGTGTTTCCAAATATTGGGGCGCTGAAGTTTTTTATGAAACCTCCTATAAGGACAATACCGGTTCGCAAATCGACAATCATGCGCTTGGTTCAGCCGGCGCGTCCGGATATTATATGATGAATGAGTATCTGACCAAATATCATGCCTATGGCCTTGATGTTATCGGTTATTTGCCGGTTTCGCCGTATTTTGACTTTTTGGCTTCGGTCGGGTTGGCTGAATATAAGTTTGAAAATTCCGCCACTTTCGCGATTCATTTTGTCGGTGGCAGTGTTACCGATACCTCAATCCACCGCAGTTTTAACGAAAACAAACTTGGTTGGCGCGTTGCTGCCGGCGGGCAGCTTAACATAGCTGACGGTGTGGCTTTGCGCGCGATGTATCGTTATGTTTCGTTGGGCGGAGATATTATTGATGACATGAAAGAAATTTCTGTCGGCGTCAGATTTTTGTTCTAATTTTCAGTAAGGTTGCAACAGATGAAAAAAATTTTATTATTTGCCGGATTGTTAAGCTTTGGTGCTTACGGCGCCGCTCAGGCCCAATCATATAATCCGTATTATCCGTCCAATGTTTCCGGTAATTACAGTTCTTACAATCAGCAATCGGCCCAAAGAAAAAGTGCGGAAGTTAAACATTTCAGCATCGGCTTGGACTATGTCGGTTCGTCGTTCGGTATGACCGACAAATCTGTTACTTTGCACAGTCCGTTGACCGGCGGGGCTGATTATACCGGCAAGGTTGATGATTTGGACAACAAACACAGCTCTTTGAGCGGCAATATCGGTTGGCGTCCGTGGCGGTATTTGGGCTTTGAAGCTTTTTATCAAAAGTCTTTAGAGAACAGTGATGTTGTCTACCGCGAAAGTTATGCCGGTTATCCTAAGTTTGCCCAAGTGGAGTATGACCTCAAATCACAGGCTTATGGTATTGACGCTATCGGCTATATCCCGCTGAGTTCATGGTTTGAACTTTTGGCAACCGCCGGTGTCGCTAATTATGATATTACCGGCGAACTCAAGTTCAAAGGTTATGACCTCTCGACGGCTAATCCGTACAGCTCCAATACTACCAAGCTGGATGAAAACAAAGTTGCTTTTCGGTACGGCGGCGGTGCGCAGATTTGGTTGAGCCAGCGCTTGGCTTTTCGTGCGATGTATCGTTATACCACGATTGGCGGCACATTCTATGATGACATCAGCGAATTTTCGCTTGGCGTCCGCTACAATTTCTAATACAAATCAGCATTCTGACCTTCATCATTGTCGTGCCGCGCATTAGTCGCGGCATTGCTGTTTCTATAACTTATTTTATCTTTTCATAAATTAATCAAGTCTTGATATTTGGTGTGCTATAACCTAAATTTATAAGGAAGAAGTGTTATAGGGAAAACAAGATGAACGACAATTTACCTGAGTTGCGCGATATTCACCTGCCGGACGGCGTTTCAGCTTTCCCGCCGGCCTATGGCTGGTGGGTGATTTTGGGGGCGTTGATAGCTTTGGTGTTGGCCGTGGAGGTAATTAAATTTTTGCGCCGCAAGTCTAAAAAATTATATGCTTTGCATTTATTAAAAGACATCCATTGCCACAACAGCATTGTTTCCGTAGTCGAAATGTCGGCGATTCTGCGTCGTATCTGTGTTTATAAATATAAAGAAGCGGTAGTATTAAACGGAGCCGAATGGTTGGATTTTTTGAACCGGCATTGTCATCAAAAATTGCAGGGGAAACCGGCCGATTTGTTGCTTAATGCTCCTTATATGCAACCTGATACCAAAGGTTACACTGCCGCTGATGTTGTCAATCTGCGCCAATTTTGTCAGGCTTGGATAGGAGAAAATTTATGACAACTTTTGCTTATCCCTATGCTTTGCTTTTATTGCTGTTGCCGTTTGTTTTCCGCTATATTTTGCCGCCGGTCAAAGGCCTGCACGGTGATGCTTTGCGGATTCCTTTTATTGCCGACTTGGAACGTATTTCCCTAAAATCCGGAAGCCTGTGGCGAATGGGCAGCGCGGATAACGGCGGTTATTCCCGCTTTTTCTGGCTGTTATATGTGGTGTGGAGTTTGTTGGTTTTTGCCGCTGCCCGCCCGCAAATGTTGGGTGAGCCGATACGTCTGCAAAACGAAAGTCGCGATATTTTGTTGGTTATGGATATTTCCAATTCGATGCAGATACCTGATTTCAAATTTAAAGGGCGGCAGATTGACCGTCTGACTGCGGTTAAGTTGGTTGCCGGAGACTTTATCAAAAAACGGGCGGAAGACCGTATCGGCCTGATTCTGTTCGGTACTCGCTCTTATCTGCAAGCTCCGTTGACTTATGACCAAAAATCAGTCTTGGAAATTCTATGGGCAATGGATGCCGGTATGGCCGGTGATTCGACGGCTATCGGCGATGCTTTGGGGCTGGCGCTCAAAACTTTGAAAGACCTGCCGTCCAAGGACAGTAAAGTTATTATTTTGCTGACTGACGGCGAGAACAACGACGGCAGTTTAAGTATGCCGCAGGCTATTAAACTCGCGGCCGCGGAAAAAATCAAAATTTATACTATCGGCGTCGGTTCTGAACGTGGCTTTTTCGGTTCATTTATGGGGCTGCCATTGGGCGGGCAGTCCGGACTAGATGAAGAAAGTCTGCAAAAAATTGCGGATGAAACCAAAGGCCGCTATTTTCGAGCCGAAGATACCGGTTCGCTGCTGCAAATCTATAACACGATTGATAAGTTGGAAACTAACAGCCGTGATGAACGCTATGTTCGGGAAACCAAAGAGCTTTATTATATTCCGTTATTGGCGGCAATTTTAACTGCCTGCGCCATGTTTATGGCCTTAAGGAGGATTAACTGATGAGCAGTTGGTGGGTTAATTTTCATTTTTTGCGTCCGTGGTGGCTGTTACTGTTGCTAATACCGCTGTTCTTTTATCGGCGTTATATTGCCGGCCGACGTAACCAATCCTCATGGGAAAATGTTTGTGATAAAAAATTGTTGCCGTTTTTGTTGGTCAAAGGCTCATCAGCACAGCGCAAAATTTTGAGCTGGTTGGCATTGGTCGGGGTTATCAGCGCCATAATTGCGGCCGCCGGCCCTAGTTGGAACAAAGTTGAAATTCCTGCGCTTGCTCCTGAAAATCCGGTTATGATTGTGCTTAATCTTTCTTCAGAAATGTCTAAAACCGATTTGTCGCCCACTCGTTTAGAGCGCGCCAAATTTAAGATTAAAGACTTTTTGTCTTTGTTAAAAGGCGTGCAGGCCGGATTGATTGTCTATACACAAGAGCCGTTTTTGATTTCGCCGCTGACCGAAGACACGGAAATTATCGCTAACCTTCTGCCGGCAGTTAATTTTGATATTATGCCGCTTAACGGCGACCGCTTGGATCGGGCGATTGAACTGGCGGTTGCCAAGTTGCAGGCCGCCGGTTTTAAACAAGGCGAGATTGTCGTTTTTGCCCCAGACGCCGGTCAAAAGTTTGATGAAGCCTTAAAAGCGGCGACTAAGGCCCGGCAGCAACATTTTAAGGTCAATATTGCCGCGGTTAACGCTCAGGCAAATGAAAAATTGCAAATGATTGCGCAAGCCGGCGGCGGTGAATATTGGAATTTACAGTTTGGCGATACGGAATTGCAAAATTTGGCTTCCCGCATTATCGGACATTCTTCAACTTTGTCTGCCGGCCAAAATTGGCAGTCAGTTTGGCTTGATTATGGTTATTATCTGTTGATTTTGCCGTTATTGTGCTGTTTGTACTTTTTCCGCCGCGGGATTGTTGTCGTGGCCTTTTTGCTGTTAACGGCTCAACCGTCAAGGGCGGGATTTTTCCATAACGCCGATCAGGAAGGCTTTAATGCTTTTCAACAGCAGGACTTCCAGCGGGCGGCTGAAAAGTTTTCTTCTCCCGTCTGGCAGGCCGCCGCAGCTTATCGTATGGGCGATTATGACAAAGCTTATCAAAAATATGCCTTGGAGCAGGATGTGGAGTCACTCTACAATCAGGGTAATGCTTTAGCCAAGGGCGGCAAAATTGCTGATGCTATCAAAAAATATGAAGAGGTTTTGCAACAAAATCCTGACCATGAGGATGCCAAATTCAATCTTGAATACTTAAAGCAGCAACAGCAGCAAAATCAGCAATCACCAAGTTCGGACAATAATTCTGAAACTTCTGACCAAGGGCAGGACGAAAATTCATCGCAGCCGAAAGATAGTCAATCAGCGGGGCAGGATAAACCGCAAAACAACGGGCAAGACAATTCCGGCGATAATGAAAATCAGTCCGAACAAGCGGCAAACGGACAAGATGAGCCGAATGGGCAAAATCAAACGCCGCAGGCTGACCGCAGTGAACCGCAACCGACTAAGGCACAAGACTACAACGGCCAGTCGCCGCAACAGACTCAAGCTGCAGAAGCACAAGATTCTGATAATCAAACGGCTTCGGCTGCGCCTGAATCATTCGATGATGAATCTGAATATGATGAAGAAGCGCAGGCACGCGCCCAACAATATCGGGAGATACCCGAAGATGTCGGCGGTTTGCTCCGCGCCTTTATTTATAAAGAATATAAAAGCAAGCGTTATCAGGACTAAATGTATCTGAGAAAGGGTAAAAATGAAAAAGTTATTTTTTAGTTTAGTTACGTTGTTTTTCTTTTGTACGGAAGTTTATGCTCAGCCGTTCACAGCTACGGTAAATCGTACGGAGTTGCCGGAAGGCGAAACTCTGATGTTGAGCTTGGAGCTGCAAGATGCTTCCACTAATGCGACGCCGGATTTCAGTGTTCTGGATAAAGACTTCACGCTTTATTCGGTGTCTAATGCTTATCGTACCAATATTGTCAACGGTGTCAGCAGTCGTTCGCGCCAATGGAATTTGGTGTTAATCCCCAAACGCACCGGCGATGTGGTAATCCCGTCCATCAAACTGGATAAATGGCAGACTGATGCCTTGACGATAAAGGTGGTAAAAGCCGGCGACACTATCAGCCCGTCCAATCAGCAAAATCAGCCTCGCTTTAAGATTAATGCGCAGGTTGACACCCGCAATCCCTATGTCCAACAGCAAGTAAATTACACCGTTACAATTTATGATACCGGCGGGCTGCAAGGTGATGCCCCGTCATTTTTGATCAGTAATGAAGACGAATGGATTATTAAAAATCTTGGTGAACCGCAAATCAGCAATAAAGTCGTCGATGGGCGTAATCTGCGTGAAATAACTTTTAATTATGCCTTGTTTCCGCAAAAGAGCGGTAAATTGGAGATTCCCGCCGTCAAATTTAACGGTTTTTATCTGACCCGCGAGCGCCGCAATGACCCGTTCAGCCAAATGTTCAGTGATGATATGTTTATTGCCGGTTTTGGTATGGCCGATGTTTTTGCCTCGCGCAATCCCGTAGTTTTAACCACCGAACCGCTAACCGTTGAGGTTAAACCCAGTCCGCAGGAATATAAAGGGCAATGGTGGCTGCCGTCGTCCGATGTTTCCCTTTATGGCGAGTTTAGTCCGGCACGTCCGCAGTTTAAGGTCGGGGAAGCCGTCAGCCGCACTATTTACCTTAAAGCCGTAGGCGTGATAGATTCGCAGCTGCCGGAAATCCGGTTTGCTGAGACCAAAGGCGTCAAGCAATATCCCGAAAAACCTGAAACCCAAATGAAAGTTGAGCAGGGTAAGGTCATATCTATGGAAAAAATAACTAATGTCTATATTCCGACCGCAGAAGGCGAATTTGAACTCGCGCCGATAGAAGTCAATTGGTTCGATATCAAAACCGGACAAATGCAAAAAGCGTCACTTCCGGCCATGAAGATAAAAGTGTTGCCGGGTGAAAGTTCAACTCCTGTTGCGGTTTCGCCGTCGCCGGCCCAAACAGCGGCATTGCCGCAACAAGTTCCGGAAAATGCGGCCGCTGCTGCCCCATTCAGCAATACGGCCGTAATCGGATTATTGTTGAGCGCCTTTGCTTTAGGTATCGGTGTTTGTGCTTTGTTAATGTTACTGTTCCGCCGTCGCCATTATCATGATGATACTCCGGTTATTCATAATTATTACCGCTATGTCGTAACGCAGGCCAAAGCTCGCAATCTTAAAGCCGTTCGTGACGGTTTGCTTGGTTGGGCAGCCAAACGCTATGGGCAGGAATTTACCAGCCTGCAGCAAATTGCGGCCGTTAATAAGGTTTCGGAGTTTGGCTGCGAACTTGAAAAGTTGAGCGAGGCGCTTTATGCTCGAGGCGTGCCGGATTGGAATGCGGCTTCGTTTATCAAAGCATTTACCAAAGCCGACAAACAAAAAGTAAACAAAGGAACTAAAGATGACATCTTACCCAAGCTCTATCGCTGATTCGTTTGAGGATATCAAGCTTCGAACCATAACTTATCCGCAAGACGATTTTGTCAGTTGGTATTTACCGGCGGCGGAAGTTGCCGCAGTCTTTGCGCGCGGGCATCTGCCATATATTACTTTGCCGGATATCAGAGATGTTCGTCCGCGCATTGCCGTTATTTTGGCACAGGAAAAACACCCCGCGCGGTACGAAAAAGATTATTCGCTTCATCCTGACTATGCCTCTGCAATAGTTGCAAGTGGCGGTTTTCCGGTCTTTATTGCTTATGATAAGGTTGTTGAGCAATTGGAAGGCATAAAACCGGATGGTGTGTTATTAATCGGCGGCTGTTTTAATTCTCCGCGTGATTGGTATTTAGAGCCCCCGGTTGAGGATAAAGACAAGCGCGCGCAGGCTTATTTGCAGATGTTGGATTATGCTCGCCAAAATCATTTGCCGACTTTGGGAATTTGCGCCGGTGAACAAATCATCGGCGGCAGCTTGGGCGCTAAACTTCGCCGCGATATAAATCGTGATTGTGATGTTGCGCAAAGCCACAAGCAGGGCGGCTATGTTCTTGCTCACAGGGTCAAGGTTTTGCCTGACACGTTATTGGCACAGGTGGTCAAAAAATCTGAACTACCGGTTAATACTGCTCATAATGAAGCCATTGATAATCTGCACCTTGGACAATGCCGCATCGCTGCTCTGGCTGATGATGATACGGTTGAGGCTATTGAACCGCTTGCTCCGTGGCATAAGTTTGTGCTTGGCGTCCAATGGCATCCCGAACGGTTGCTGAAACTTGGTGATGAAGCTTCACGACAAATTTTTAAAACCTTTGTAAAGGCCGCTGCCGATGAACTCTGACTTAATTGAATTAAAAGGCGATCCGTTTATTATTGATTTAATGTATGCCCGCACGGATAATATGTTCGGACGTGCTGTTTATCAGGAGATCGGCTTTGGCAATCACGCCTTTTTTCATCGTGATATGTGGCAAAAATTGCAAGCCCTGATTCCGCTTTTGCAGCAACATAATCTTAAGCTCAAAATTTGTGATGCTTATCGTCCGCCGTTGGCCCACCAAAAAATGTTGGAGTTGATACCGCAAAAAGGTTTTTTTGCTCAAACTCCTTACTTATCACAACATTGCCGTGGTACGGCCGTTGATGCCGTTTTGACCGATATGTCCGGCCGCGAGTTGGAGTTTCCGACTAAGGTTGACGGCTATACGCCCCAATTTTTTGAGCAGGTGCAAGCCGGAAACTTTGTGCCGTTTTTTGAACACCTGCAAAAAGCCAGTCATAATTGGCAACAGGGATTATCCGCAGCCGCCGTTGCTAACCGTAAACTTTTGTGCGAACTTATGGAACAGGTCGGGCTTGAGGCTTTGCCGCATGAATGGTGGCATTATAATCTGCCCGACGGCAACAGTGAGGCTTATCCGCTCATCGATTGGCAATCCTGATTTTATTTCGCTTGCTAATTAAAATAATTAGATTATGCTTGGCAAAAAATTGATTTGCTATTCCAAACTGAAAGAGAAAAATTATGACTAAAATTTCGTGGCAACCGGGAACAATGTTATCTCCTTTGCCGCCGGTAATGGTAACCTGCGGCACAATGGAAAAACCGAATGTTTTGACTGTGGCATGGACGGGAATTATCAATTCCGAACCGCCGATGACTTATATATCGGTGCGTCCAAGTCGTTATTCTCATGATATTATCAAGCAAGCGGGCGAATTTGTAATCAATGTCACCAACCTTGAACTTGCCAAAGCCTGCGATTATTGCGGTGTCAAGTCCGGTAAAAATACCGATAAATTCAAAGATATGAATTTGGCGATTGAACCTTGCTCTAAAGTTAAAGCTCCGATGCTGACCAAAGCTCCGATTTCCTTAGAGTGCGTTGTCAAGTCAATCACCTCGTATGGTACGCATGATATGTTTGTTGCGGAAATCGTCGGGGTTAACATTGATGATAAATACCTTGAAGAAGATGGTCGTTTAGCACTCGAAAAAGCCGGATTGCTGGCTTTCGTTCATGGCCGGTATTATACTTTGGGACGTGATTTGGGTGCTTTCGGTTTTTCGGTTGACAAGACCAAAGAAAACAAAACCAAACCTCGCAAATCAAAATTTGTCGAGCTTTTGCGCGCAGAAGAAATTATGGCTGAAAAACTCAAACAGCTCAAACCTAAACGTCCGCCGTTCAAGGATAAAAGTTCCAAACCGCACGATGCACGTTTCAAACCGCAGCGTGGTGCAGATAAAAAAGGCGATTTTGCAGCTTCTAAACCAAAGTCGGCTTCTCAAAGCAAACTTGCTCGTTCCGGCAAGTTTAATGGCAAGGCCAAGTTTGCTAAAGCTCGTAAAGCTTAAAATTAAAAAGGCTTAAGTTCTAATACTTAAGCCTTTTTCTTATTTCGCTTTACAATTAAGCGTCATATCCGTTTCTTGAGTGCAATATAAATGCGCTCCCTCTTCGTCATATTCCATTTTACCGGCTTTTTCGCGATACAGTTTAACCGTGCAGCCTGATTCTTGCAGACATTTATTACTGTCTTCAATCATCCAATACGCATTATAACCGAGATAAGTGGTATAAATGTTGCGGCCATTAATGGTTTGCCGGTTGAATATAAAGTTATCAATATCAGGATAACAGGTAGCTATAATTTCTTTTGCCTGTTCTTTGGTGCATTTAACTTTGAGCTTTTCGTTTCTCCGGTGCAGCACCGCATGTTTATCATGGTAGTATAACTGTGCCTCACAGCTGTTTTTCAGGCAATCGGTTGGATTTTGCTTCAAAAGTAAAAATCGTTCAAATCCGGCGGCAGTTTTAAGGCAGGTGGTTTTGATTTTGAGTTCATCTTTCAGCCAGTTGCCGCATTCTCTGAAATACATCGGCTGCGAAACCACGCCCTGCGGTAAAGCTTGAGCCTTTGCCGCATAAATTGCCATCATCATAACCATAGAAATCAAATACGAATATCTTTTCATTTTTGCCTCTTACTCCGTGAATGCGGCAAGAAAATCCGCCGCCTCGTCTGGTGAATCATAATTAAAATCATCGCATTGGATGGCAATATCATCAATTTTGCGGCATTTTACCATCAGACTTGGATTGGTTCTGACATATTCTCCGTTTTTTAGTTCATAATTATAAGGCTGACAACCTTCATCCGTGAAGCATTTCTTTTCAAGTTTCAGCATAACATAAGGACTGTTATATTGTTGATAATATTGTCCTTCTTCTTGTGGAACGGGCAAATGCTGTGCCGGAAGATAAATATGTGTTTGTCGGTGTATTATGCCGTAAATAAATCTTCCGTCGGTAACTTCCGGATATACGTACTCGCCATATTTCGGCAAAAACTTTAAATTACCTTGGGCATCAATCCGCACTAAACTTATGCCGCAACCCTGATTGCCACAGCCAAAGCCGTCATCATTCCACAACGCAAATTCGCGATATCCGACCCAAGCCAGATAGCATTTACCGTCAAGTTTTAATTTTTGTTCAATTTCGGTCGGGCATTCTTCAAAAATAAAATTATCAGGAGATTCCAAAATAGGAAAAGCTTGTGATGTCGCTGTTAAAAAAACGCTGACGATTAAAGCAGATATTCCGACTTTAAATGCCTTCATCATTTATTTTTTTCCTCATCTGTAAACGGATTAAATCGTTTATAGCAACAAATATACCAAAGTTAAACCCTAGGCTATTTTGAGCAAGCCGTGTTTTTTCTTGCCTTGCGAAAGTTTTACCTGCCCGTCAATCATATCCTTCGCACTAATGATATAATTTTCATCAGTGATAACCTGATCATTTATTTTCAGTCCTGCTTGCTTGATTAAACGGCGGGCTTCACCTTTGCTGGCCACAAAACCAAGTTGCAAAAAGGCATCCAAAGCGCCAATTTCATTAGCGGCTTCAATGCAGGGCAAATCACCGCCGGCCGCACCTTTTTCAAACAATTGAATTGCGGTTTCTTGCGCTTTTTGAGCTTCTTCGCTTCCACGGCAAATCTTGGTTGCTTCCAAGGCCAAAATCTTTTTCGCTTCGTTGATTTCCTGATCTTTCAATGCTTCCAGACGACGGATCTCATCCATCGATAAATCCGTATAAATCCGTAGACATTTACCGACTTCGGCGTCGCCGATATTGCGGAAATATTGATAATAATCATAAGTCGGAAGTTTTTCTTCATTAATCCAAACAGCGTTGCCTTCGGATTTGCCCATTTTTTTGCCGGCCGAGTCAGTAATAATCGGGCTGGTGAAGCCAAACAATTCGACATCATATTTACGGCGTCCGAGTTCTGTACCGGAAGTGATATTGCCCCATTGGTCAGAACCGGCGATTTGGGCGCGGCAGCCGTATTTTTGGTAAAGCTGGCAAAAATCATATCCTTGCAGCAGCATGTAGTTAAATTCCAGAAATGACATCGGCTGTTCGCGCTCTAACCTGGCTTTAACGCTTTCCATGGTCAACATCCGGTTAACCGAATAAAAAGTTCCGATATCGCGCAAAAATTCCAAATAGTTGACATTCTTAAACCAATCCCAGTTGTCAACCATTTCTGCATCATTCGCACCGTTGCCGAATTTTAAAAATTTGCTGAAAGACCGGCGCAGTCCGGCACTGTTATGTGCTAATGTTTCTTCACTCAAAAACGGACGGAGTTTATCTTTGCCCGACGGGTCGCCGATTCGCGCTGTTGCTCCACCGACCAGCGCCAAGGGTTTGTGGCCGCATTTTTGAAACCAGCGCAACATCATTAACGGCACAATATGCCCCACGTGCAGGCTGTCTCCGGTCGGATCTGATCCCAGATAGCCAACCGCCGGTTTGCCGCTTTTCTCGCACTCATACAAATAGCTGTCAAAGCCTTCTTCATTGGTGCATTGATTGTAAAAACCGCGTTCAACCATAATGTTGACAAACTGAGATTTAAATTTGCTCATTTTTCCTTCCTTAATATTTATAACCAAATCTTAACGCATATTAGCATATAATTTTGACAATGCAATAAAGGAGTGACGTTAAATAATGGATTTAATTAAAACACAGCGGGTTTTGGGGCTGATGAGCAGTTCTTCGCTGGATGGCGTTAATGCCGCCGTGATTTCATGCGATGGCGTGGATGTTTTTGATTTTGGGGTTGCGCTGAATATTCCTTATGATGATGACTTGTGCGAGAGTTTGCGCTTTTTGCAGGGGCAAAGACGTGAAGATATAGCTCCGGAAAAATTGCAACAAATTGAACAAAAATTTACCGCGTTTAATGCGGATATTGTGCAAAATATTATGGCTGATTACGGCGAAAAACCGGATTTAATCGGCTTTCACGGTTATACTTTATTGCATGAGCCGCAACAGCATTATACCTGCCAGTTGGGCAATGCGCAGGCCTTGGCAAACCAAACCGGCATTAAGGTCGTCAGCTGTTTTCGTAATGCCGATATTCGTTCCGGCGGGCAGGGAGCACCGCTTTCGGCGGTTTTTCATGCTTCTCTTGGCTCTCGACTGACTAAACCGGCGGCGTTTTTGGATATCGGCGGTATCACCAGTCTTACCTGGCTTGGCGTTAACGGCGAGATTATGGCTTTTGATGTCGGCCCTGGGCTTGCCCCGCTTAATGATTGGGTGCAAAAGCACGGCGGGCAACACACCGATTATAACGGCAAATTGGCGGTTACCGGCCAAGTCCATGCTGATATTTTGTCATCTTTAATGCGGCATAAATATTTGGCTCTGCCGCCGCCCAAGGCTCTGGATCGAGATTTATTCAAAGATAAATTCGAGCATCTTGAAGGCTTAAGTCTGTCCGACGGTGCGGCTACCGCTACGGCTTTTATCGCCGAAACCGTAGCCTATTCTTTGGCCTTATATGTGCCGGAAATGCCGGAAGTCTTAATTGTTTACGGCGCCGGAGCGCAAAATCCGACATTGGTGCGTTTTCTGCGGCAAAAGTTAGAAAATGTCGAGGTCAAACTGGCGGAAGATGAAGGTTGGAAATCATCGGCTTTTGAGGCGCAGGCCTTTGCTTTTTTGGCGGCGCGGCGTTTATACGGACTGCCGGCTTCATATCCGGCAACCACCGGCGTTCCCGAACCGATTGTTTGCGGCGAAATTTTCAATCCCGAAAAATAAAACTTTTCAGGCAAACAATATTGACTCCGAAGATTCAATGTATTATCTTATCAGCGAATTTCATTTTGAAAGGTAGTAAAATGCGCGGCTTATTTATATCTATATTTCGTATTATCCCCTAAGGGGATGTTATCTTTTTTTGCTGCACATATTTAACCGATTTTCCATTAAATTTTATCAAATATTTTGATGCTGATTTTTTTCAGTATCTGAAACATAGGGACAAACACTTATGACAACACATTATGCCGAGGTCAAAGCCAAACCTGACTTTGTCGAAGTAGAAAAAGAAATTCTCCGTTTTTGGGAGCAGGACAACACTTTTGAAAAATCAGTGCACAACCGCGATGGTGCGGCTGAATTCGTTTTTTATGATGGTCCTCCGTTTGCTAACGGAACACCGCACTACGGACATATTATGGTGTCTTATGTCAAAGACGTGGTTGCTCGTTTTCAAACTATGTGCGGCAAAAAAGTTGAACGCCGTTTAGGGTGGGACTGTCACGGGCTTCCGGCCGAAATGTCGGCTGAAAAACAATTAGGTGTTTCCGGCCGCAAACAAATTGAACAATTCGGAATTGAAAAATTTAATGATTTTTGCCGTTCAGATGTATTGAAATATTCCGGTATTTGGGTTGATATGTTTAAACGTATCGGCCGTTGGGTGGACTTTAACCATGACTACAAGACCATGGATCTGCCGTTTATGGAAAGTGTTATCAATAACTTCAAACAGCTTTATGACAAAGGCTTGGTTTATGAAGATTACCGTGTTTTGCCGTATTCTTGGGCGGCCGAAACCCCGCTTTCTAACTTTGAGGTTAATCAAGGCTATCAGGACAAAACCGATAATGCCATTACCGTTATGTTCACACTTGAAAACGGTATGAAAATCTTGGTTTGGACGACTACTCCGTGGACATTGCCGTCTAACCTGATGTTGGCGGTCGGAAATGATATTGACTATTCTGTTATGCAGGAAGGCAATGATAAATATATTATCGGCAGTGCGCTGAAAGGCCGTTACAAAAAACAATTGGAAAACGCGGTTGAGGTTGGAACACTCAAAGGTAAAGACTTGGTCGGTTTGAGCTATGAGCCGATGTTCCCGTATTTTAAGCACCTGAAAAATCAAGGGGCATTCAAAGTTTTGAGCGGCGAATTCGTATCAACGGAAGACGGTACCGGCGTTGTCCATATTGCTCCCGGCTTTGGTCAGGACGACTTTGACGCCTGCCGTGCTTATGATGAAAACTTTCCGGTTGTTTGTCCGGTTGACGAAGCCGGCAAATTTACGGCCGAAGTTCCTGATTATCAGGGTAAACAGGTTTTTGAAACTAATGAACCGATTATGCAGCTGCTGAAAGAAAAAGGTCTGCTGGTTAAAAAAGAACAATACACCCACTCCTATCCGTTCTGCTGGCGTACTGATACTCCGCTGATTTATAAAGCTATGTCAAGCTGGTTTGTCAAAGTAACCGATTTCCGTGATGATATGGTTAAAAATAATCAGCAGATTAACTGGGTGCCGGAGCATATTAAAGACGGACGTTTCGGCAAATGGCTGGAAGGTGCTCGTGATTGGTCAATTTCCCGTAACCGTTTTTGGGGTACGCCGATTCCGGTATGGAAGTCTGATAACCCGCAATTCCCAAGAGTAGATGTCTTTGGTTCAATTGCGGAAATCAAAGCCAAAACCGGCATTACCGTAACCAATTTGCATAAACCTTATATTGATGATGTGGTTTATCCTAATCCGGATGATCCGTCGGGCAAAACGATGATGCGCCGCGTCGGCGACGTCTTTGACTGCTGGTTCGAGAGCGGCTCGATGCCGTATGCTCAGGTGCATTATCCGTTCGAAAATAAAGAATGGTTTGAAAATCATTTTCCGGCTGATTTTATTGTTGAGGCCATGGATCAAACCCGTGGTTGGTTTTATACGTTAACCGTGTTGTCAACAGCTTTGCATAATAAACCGGCATTCAAAAATTGTATTTGCACCGGTTTGTTGATGGCTGAAGGCGGACAAAAACTGTCTAAACGCCTGAAAAATTATCCTGACCCGAATGAGGTTTTGGACAATATCGGTTCGGATGCTTTGCGTTGGTTCTTGGTTTCTTCACCGGTTTTGAAAGGCGGTAATCTTGCCGTCGATAAAGAGGGAAAAGAAATTGCCAAAGCGGCTCGTGTGGCTCAAATCCCGTTATGGAACGCTTTTTACTTCTTTACCTTATATGCTAATGCTGAGGAATATAAAGCTAAGGAAATCAGCACCTCTTCGGAAGCTATCGACAATTACATCTTGTCTAAGCTCAAACATCTGCGCGATGTGGTTAAACAAGGGCTTGAAACTTATGATGTTTCAATGGCGACCAATGAAGTTGCTTCCTTTATGGAAATCTTAAACAACTGGTACATCCGCCGCACTCGCGACCGTTTTTGGGAAGGCGACAATCAGGCTTTTGACACGCTGTATACGGTTTTGGTTAATGTGGCCAAAATTGTCGCTCCGTTAATGCCGTTTATCAGTGAATATGTCTATAAGACCTTGACTGACGGTGAATCAGTTCACTTGACCGACTATCCGTTATTGGGCAATATTGTTTATGACAAAGAGTTGGTTGAGACTATGGATTTTGTACAGGATTTATGTTCTACCGGCAAATTTATCCGTGAGGAGAAAAACTTACGCAACCGTCTGCCGTTAGCTGGGCTGACTTTGATTGGCGCAACCTTAACCCCGCAATATCAGGACATCGTAAAAGACGAACTTAATGTCAAAGCCGTTAAGTTTGATAATGAATTGTCTAATTATGCCGCCAAAACCATTTACCTTTACACTCCGCTGTTGGGTAAAGCTTTGGGCAAAGATATGGGGGCGGTTATGGCCGCTTATAAACAAGGACAGTGGCAGCTTAATTCTGACGGCACCTTGAATATTGCCGGCAAAAACTTAACTCCGGATTTGTTTGAGGTTCGTTTGGATATGAAAGCCGGCGTTGCCGGTAAGTCATTTGCCGATAATAAAGCGGTTGTCACCTTAGACACGGTTGTTACCGATGAGCTTAAACGTGAAGGTATGGCTCGCGATTTTGTTCGCCTAATTCAGACTTTGCGTAAAGACAAGGATTTTAATATCTCTGATCGGATTGAACTTTGCTACCAAACCGCTGATGCGGAATTGAACAAAGCCTTGAACGAAAATCAAAGCTATGTCGCTGAGCAGGTTTTAGCCGTAAAAATCACTCCGGTTTGTGCCGGCGGCACACAAGCTGATATTGAAGGAGCGTCAATTGTTTATGATGCTAAAGTCAGCTCGATTAAAGTTGCTTAGCGCCTGAAACTTTAACCGTTAAAGCCTTTTCTCTAAACCGAGAAAAGGCTTTTTTTTATCTCTGTTACCCAAGGTTAAGATATATTAAATATCAGCAGGCAGAGCGTGATGATTTGTTTGGTTTATACCAATCCGCGTTTTTGGGCCAAAATTACCGCTTGTGTACGGTTGGTTGCGCCCAAAGCGCGGAGCAGGGCGTTGATATGCAGTTTTACGGTGGCTTCGGACACATTCATTTTATAAGCGATTTGTTTGTTTGATAAACCTTGCGCAACATAGTTCAAAACTTCGGTTTGGCGGGGTGTAAGAAGCTTGTCGCGATGATGTTCTTTGGCCTCAGACGACAAGTTGTTTACCTCGACGATTGAGGGTGGAAAATAAGTCCCGCCGTCAAAAATCAGTTTAAGCGCCGCGGTTAAAACTTTGGTGTCTGAGCGCTTGGATAAATAACCTTTAATCCCAAGGCTTAAAGCTTTTTTGATGTCATTGTTGTCTTCGGAGGCTGAAATAACGATGGTTTTGGCGTCAGGCAAAATTTTTCTTAATGCCGGCAAACCGTCTTCCCAATTATGGCTGCGCATCCCCAAATCGGCAATTACAAATTCGATATCCGGATTTTGTTTAACCTGTGTCGCGGCTTCATCATAATCCGCGGCTTGCAGGATTTGCGCCTGCGGTACAAGTTTATTGAGATGCAGAATTAAGCCTTCACGGTATAATGCGTGGTCGTCCGCCAATAAAATCTTCATTGTCTTCTCCTCAACCAAGTAGTCCCAAAGTCCGACAAATTCAGCGAAAGTCCATTATTAATTATATATCGGTTAATTGCTATATATTCAACCGCTTGCTAATTTAAAGGGGTTATTCTTTAGCCGGAAGATATTTAACCTCAATTCCCGCTTCTTTAAACATTTGTTCCGAAAAACCGAGTTTATCACGCCAGGTGTTCTGCGGTGTGGATTTATCAATTTTCACCTCGTGGGTGACCACCATTTTGATGCCTGATTGAATAATAGCCCGACAGCAGTCAGTGCAGGGAGCGTGCGTCGCATACATTACACAGCCTTTTAACGATGTTCCGGTTAAGCAGGCATTATAGATGGCGTTGCGTTCCGCATGTTCAAAAAAATCATATTTGGTCGGGCGCTCCATGCGTTCAGGCTTATCATCATCAACCCCGCGCACCAAGCCGTTATATCCGGTTGCCCGTATCTCGCGGTCAGGGCCGACTACAACCGCTCCGGTTTTGGTCGACGGATCTTTCGACCAGCTGGCAACTAATTCAGCCACATCCATAAAACGTTGATGCCATTTATCGGAAAACATTTCATCCTCGCGTAAATTAAATTTTTTATAACTTTAACAGCATTTTATTTTACTTACAAGTTAAAAAAATTTTGCGGTTAGACTTGACATCTGGTGTTTTTTGCACGATTTTATAGGCAACACTATTTTAATATATAAGGAGAAAAAAATGAGTGCTATTATTGATATTCATGCTCGCGAAATTTTAGATTCACGCGGAACACCGACAGTTGAAGCTGAAGTTGTTTTGCAAAGCGGTGCTTTCGGCCGCGCTGCTGTTCCTTCAGGCGCTTCTACCGGTGTGCATGAAGCAGTTGAATTGCGTGATGGCGATAAAAAACGTTTCGGCGGCAAAGGTGTTTTGAAAGCCGTTGAAAATGTTAATGACAAGATTTATGACGCTTTGGCCGGTTTGGATGCTGAAGACCAAATCACAATTGATCAGACCATGATTGATCTTGATGGTTCTGAAAACAAAGGTAATCTTGGCGCTAACGCTATTTTGGCGGTTTCTTTGGCTGTTGCCAAAGCTCAGGCTGAAGAATGCGAACTCCCTCTTTATCGTTACCTCGGCGGTACAATGGCTCGCACTTTGCCGGTTCCGATGATGAATATCGTTAATGGCGGTAAACACGCTGATAACCCGATTGACATTCAAGAATTTATGATTATGCCGGTTGGTGCTGATTCGGTTAAAGAAGCTATCCGTATGGGTGCTGAAATCTTCCAAACTTTGAAGAAAAATCTGAAAGCTGCCGGCCACAACACCAATGTTGGTGATGAAGGCGGTTTTGCTCCGAATTTGAAATCAGCTGAAGAAGCTTTGACCTTTATTGTTAACTCAATCAACGATGCCGGTTACAAAGCCGGTGAAGATGTTGTTTTGGCTATTGATGCCGCATCTTCTGAGTTCTATGAGAACGGCAAATACGAAATGAAAGGCGAAGGCAAATCTTATACCAATTCACAAATGGTTGAATTTTACAAAGATTTGTGCGCTAAATTCCCGATTTTCTCAATCGAAGACGGTATGGCCGAAGATGATTGGGAAGGCTGGAAAATGTTGACTGAAGCTTTGGGCGACAAAGTTCAGTTGGTTGGTGATGACTTGTTTGTTACTAATCCGAAACGTTTGGCTATGGGTATTGAAAAAGGCGTTGCCAACTCTATTTTGGTTAAAGTTAACCAAATCGGTTCTTTGACCGAAACTCTGAAAGCTGTTGATTTGGCTCAACGTAATAAATATACCGCCGTATTGTCTCACCGTTCTGGTGAAACCGAAGATACAACCATTGCTGACATTGCCGTTGCTACTAACTGCGGTCAGATTAAAACCGGTTCAATGTCTCGTACTGATCGTTTGGCTAAATACAACCAACTGATTCGTATTGAAGAAGAATTGGGCGATATGGCAATCTATGCCGGTAAATCTATTTTGAAAAAATAATTTATCAGCTTTAGTTTGATATTACCAGAAAACCCGAACTGCAAAGTTCGGGTTTTTTCATGGTTTCAGCTTAAAAGTTTAATTTCGTTTATTTCACTTTTATAAGCTAGAAATACGGAATAAACAATGCGCTGTCCTGCTTGTGGAACAAAACCGATTAATGCCGCTTTGCCGTAAATAATGTGATTGTTTTGCGTAATGATAACATAATTATCAATCGGTAAGGTCGCCGCATCTAAGATTTTGATACGAATTACCTTGGCAATCACATCTTCATACGGAGATGAAGCTAACAAAAAATCACTAAATTTGTAGCCCTGATATTGATCAGTCAAGGCTTCACCGGTTCCACGCGAGCTGATTTCAACTCTTGTGATGTTGTTGCCGCAGGTTGGATGAGTCTTAAATCCGGTAATATGATCGCCGACATGCAAATCCATATCAATGTCATTGCGGTAGGCATATACATATTGTTGGTCGGATAAGCGGAAAATATAAGCCTTAAAGGGATAAGCCAAGGCTCGTCCGCGCATGTCAAGCGCATATAATTCCGTAATATCATACTCAGGATTAGGTTCATCATTTGAACACGAGCTGCATAAAAAACAGGTCAGCAGCAAAATAATTAATAATAAAAGTTTCTTTCCCATAATGATAAAATTTAGACTCCTATCTTTAGCATATATTTATCCGCTTGGCAAGAATTATGAAATTTATGATTCTGCTTGTAATATGATAAAATATAATATAGCCTACTGTTAGGTGTAAACATCAAGGAATTAAATAAATGACGATGAGTTATTATTGGGCTGTACCATTGCTGGTCGGGTTTATATGTTTGTATAGTTGCATATTTGCTTATTACCATAAGCAGCTGCCATGGTTGGGGATGAAAATTACTTTTTACGTCCTGTTGCTGTTGTCGTCAATTTCGTTGTTGGCGTTAACCTCGCAAATCATCCCTGATTATTGGCTGTTGGGTTATGTGGCGATGGGTGGTTTAAGCACTGTTATTTTGCTGATTTATGATTATAAATTACATCGCCGCTTTCCTGATATCCCGCTTTGGTGTCAAAATTTCAGCGAATTAAATTATCTGTTCATTATCCTTTTCCTCGGTATTTTTGCTTGGATTTTAGGCGTAAGTCATACCATCGTTATAAATATAATCATATTAGCCATTGCTTTTATGGTTTTGTATTTGGCTCGAGCCTATTCACAGCACAAAATGTTTTGTTCCGAACAAAATAATTTAGGATATCGTGTCTATATTATCATTGGTAAAATATTTTACTTTATGGTTTTATTGTTTGAGATTGTATTACTTGTCGTTCTTTCTCTGGCATTATTTATGAGCTTTGATGACGCAGGTAATTGCATAGCAGATGGTATCTGCAAAGAAGGTTTTGTTTTTGATGATTGTGGTGACGGCAAGCCTTGTGTGATTGATTATGAATATTGTCAAAAACATAATTATATTTGGGATAACAGCCAACGAGTCTGCTATATCAGATAAAAGGGAGAATTAAATAAATGACGATGAGTTATTATTTAACAGTGCCATTGCTGGTCGGGTTTATATGTTTATACAGCCGCATATTTGCTTATTATCATAAGCAGCTGCCGTGGTTGGAAATGAAAATGGCTTTTTACGTACTGTTGCTGTTGTCGTCAATTTCGTTGTTGGTGTTAACTTCACAAATCATCTCTGGATATTGGCTGTTGGGTTATGTGGCGATGGGCGGTTTAAGTACTGTCATTTTGCTGATTTATGACTATAAATTGCATCGCCGCTATCCCAATATCCCGCTTTGGTGTCAAAATTTCAGCGAATTGAATTATATTGCCGGACTGATTATCGTCATTGCCTGGTCGTGCTTATTTTATGAATTTGATGACCCCAAGTTAATCATGGTGCTATGCCCGTGTTTTGCCATTTGCCTCATTGCGCTTTTGTTTTTGTATGATGTTAATGTGCAAAAGAAATTGGCTTCTTATCGTCAGCACTTTGTTGCGTACCCATTCATAATCTGTGGTAAATTATTTTATTACTTTGCTCTGTTATTGGGGATAATACAAATATCCATTACCGTGATTTTATTATTCATCACGATAATGGATATTTTGCAGTAATCAAAAAATTACTTCGTTCCCGTACTATGCCTTGTCAGCGTAAGGATTTTTAGTCTTACGTACGGTCATACGGATAGGAATTCCGCCCAAATCAAAAGTTTCACGCAACTGATGCACCAAATAGCGCAAATATGCGTCAGGCAGTCCCTCCGGATTGCTAGAAAAAATATAAAATGCCGGCGGCCGGCTCTTAGCCTGTGTAATATAACGTAATTTAATCCGGCGTTTGTTTTTGCCTAAGGGTGGCGGATAATTATCAATCATATCTGCAAACCATTGGTTCAGCGGTGCGGTCGGGATTCTGACATTCCAACGGTCATAAACTTTAAATACCGCGCGCATAAGTTTATCCAAATTTTCTTTTTTGAGCGCCGAAATCGTAACCGTCGGCACACCTTCCGCCTGATTTAATGAGGTTTGCAATTTGTCATTCAGGCGTTGCAGCGCTTCTTGCCGATTGGCAATGTCCCATTTATTGATAGCGATAACCAAGGCTCGCCCTTCATCCAAAACCTGACGGGCAATAGTTAAATCCTGCTTATCCAAAACCGCATCGGCATCTAAAACCAAAATTACGACTTGCGCCATAAATGCGGCATGTTTGGTACTGGCCGCCGACATTTTTTCCAATGAATCATCAACACGTGATTGTCGACGCAATCCGGCCGTGTCGACCAGATTGATTTTGCGCCCGTTGTAACTCCACTCGCTGCTGATTGCATCACGTGTAACTCCGGCTTCCGGACCAGTTAACATTCTTTCATCATTAAGCAGGGCATTAACCAAAGTTGATTTACCGACATTCGGACGTCCGACAATAGCCAGCTGAATAGGGCGTTTTTTATAAGCTTCTTCTTCCGCTTCACCATTTTCTGTTTTCGGCAAAGCTTCATTATTCTCTTCGGTCGCGGGCAGTTTTTTGCTTTCTGCCGCTAATGCTTCATACAAATCCTGCAAACCCAAGCCGTGTTCGGCCGAAAAAGGAATAGGCGTACCAAGCCCTAGTTTATAAGCCTCATGCACGCTGTCTTCCAACAAACGTCCTTCACACTTGTTTGCCAGCAAAACCACCGGTTTTCCGCTTTTGCGCAGTAAACCTGCCAAATGTTCGTCATAAGGCTGAATTCCGTCGCGGGCATCATACATAAAGACGGTAACATCAGCATCATTTATGGCTCGTTCGGTCTGCAGCCACATTCTTTTTTCGAGATTGTCTTCATTCGAATATTCGTAACCGGCCGTATCAATGACCGCCAACTTCAAATCTTGCAGCTTGGCGGCGGCTTCGCGTCTGTCTCGCGTTACTCCCGGTTTGTCATGCACAATTGCTACTTTGCGCCCGACTAAACGGTTAAACAGTGTCGATTTACCCACATTAGGACGTCCGACAATCGCAATTTTAAGTACCATATTTTTTCTACCTTATTGATAAGCCACAATCTCAGCATCTCGCGTTGTCAATAGCATAATTCCGTCAACCATAATCGGCGGCAATTCTACGCCTTCATCAACCGAAACATAACTTAATATCTCGCCGGTGTAAGGGGAAACTGCAAAAACATAGCCGTTGGATGTTGCGACCAGTAAACGATTTGAGGCCAAAATCGGACCAGTTCCGAAAATACCATCCCGATTTTCCAAGTCTTCACCGGTCGGAATTGTCGTATTCCAAATTATTTTGCCGTTGTTTTTATCCAAAGCCAACAGCTCAAAATCATTGCTTAAGACAAAGATATAATTTCCGGCCACCCATGGTTGGTTGCTGCTGCCGATTTCGCGTTCCCAAATTCTCGCACCGCTGCGCAAATCAATGGCGGTTAAAATGCTGTTATAGCCAACTGCAAAAACTTTATCGCCGTCAATTACCGGATTAGCTTTTATAGCAGTGATGTTGGCTAAAGCATTAGTGCGTTTCTTGGAAATCAGCATATCCGCCCATAGCGGAGTTCCGGTGCTGGCCTTAAACGCCCGCAGTTCACCGTTTGAAAAAGCCGCAATCACAACATCCATGTCGGCATTGTAGGCCGCGCTTGCTCCTCCGACCAAAGTTGTGTTTTCAATGTCCGTCGAGCTTTCCCACAGTTTTTCGCCATTGGTGGCATCCAGCGCGGTTAAGGTGTTGTCAATGGTCTGTACAAACAAGCGGGAAGCACTTACCGTCGGCGCGATTCTTATCGGCAGCTCAAAATCTTTGCGCCATAAGATTTCTCCGCTTTTCATATCCAGACAAAATACTCCGCCAAAACCGGTGGTGGCATAAAGTTTTTGGTTAAACTCCGCTAAACCAGCCCCCTTCATTGACGTGCTTTTATCTTCACGATTGAGCGGTTTTAAGCGCTTTTTCCATATTTGTTTGCCGTTGTCTAAGCGGCGAGCCGAAACAATTCCTTCGGCATCAATTGTAAATACGACCTTATAAGCCGCAATCGGTGAGGCAATTAAGAAGTCTCGCTTAGAACTGCCGGTACCGAAATCTTCGTCCCAAAATTCTTTCAGCTTGTTGCCGGCGCCCAAATGCCCCATTAAGTGCATAGCGTTTCCGCCGCTTTGCGTCCATTTGTTGTTTTGATAGGGTGTTGGAAGTTTGATTTTGTATTCACCGAGGGCATAGTCAGGCGTCAAATCGCTGTTTTCGGTAATAACATTGATGCGGCGTCCGTCAATATTCAGCGGTTCTTTACCGAATAATCCGCAACCGCTCAACGCCAAAACCAAACCACACACTAATAGTTTTTGCACTTTTATCTCAGGCATTGTTTTTTCTCCGCTTCGCGAAAATTATTTGCTGTCTTCATCTATAACGATGACCATATCCTGTGCCAAATTTTTCAGATTGTCCGGCACATTGGGAGCATTAATAATAAGCTCATACTGCCGGCGAGCTTCTTCCAAATTACCGTCGCGGATAGCCAGCTCTGCCAACAAACCACGGGCGCTGTTAGCCCATTGATTATCATCCTGCGTTAATGGCTCGAGCAAAGATTTAATTTCATCGCCGGCTGCCTGTGTGTCCATTTTAGCAGAAGCCAGTTTCAGGGTGGCAATCGCGCGCATTTCATCAACCGAATGTCTGTCATCGGCTAATGCCTGCCAAATCTTGATGGCTTCATCAGTCTTGTTTTGTTCCATATAAATGTTGGCGATTTGCAGGCGGGCAATATCGCTGTAAACTCCGCGGCGGTTGTTAGCCAGAGTTTGTAAAATGTTGAGGCTTTCGTCACTGCGTCCCTGACTGTGTAGCGAAACGGCAACCGCATAAGCGTTGGACATTTCCTGATCGCGTTTTTCGCTCCATGCTTTAATGGACTCAAAACAAACGGCAATAGTCAAAGCCGCCGCCACAAAAATGATGATAAACAATCCGTATTTGTTCCACAGGTTCTGCAATTGTTCATTTTTCAAATCAGTTGCAATTTCATTGAGCAACGCATCTTCTTTTAAGGTTTTATCAATTGATTTTTTCATTAAAATCTCCTCAACAAAAAACATCTTTAGCTATATATATAAGATTACTTACAAGATAGCAAAGAATTTTTTATCACCATCCAACGTTAACTTATTTAATAATCTCATGGATTAAAAACTTTTTTATCCAACGCAAATCGGCAATCGGCAGCTTTGCCCCGAAGGTAATGGTTTTATCTTCGGCAATAATCGCCACAAAATAACGTCCGGTTGCCGGATTTTCCGTTATTTCAATTGCCTCAATCGCCTCTTTGGGCAGCTCGTCATGTTTGGTTGAAAACAGCATATATTTGTGCGTGTTCACAATCTTGTAGCGCTTGATAACGATTTTTTCTTTGCGGAACAAAATAAAAATGGCGGCAATAATCAAAATCGAAGTCCCAATACTTAAAAACAGTAAAGTATTAGGCGAAATATTATGCTGCAATTGCTCATGGTTTAAGCTGATGATGCCAAGTACGCTGCCGGCCGAAATAATGGCAATCCATGCCAGCATATTATATACATCCCATACAATTTTGCGGGCTTTCAGCACCAGTTTATCTTTGCGCCGTGCCAGACTTACGGAAGACGGCAGTTTTTCATAAGAGTCATAATCATCAACAATATAACCGAGTTCAGCCATCTCTTTGATTGATTTATCAAGATTTTTGATGTCTCGCATTACCATTCCGCTGTCCGTGTTAACTATTGTCGGTAAATTAAGCTTACGGGCGTAATCTTTCCATATTTTGCGGACGTTATGGCTCGAGGTTGAGATATAGAGCGGTATAATTTTGCGCGGATCTTTATGGTATAATTCGACAATATATTTGTTTTTGTTCAACAATCCCGATTGGAAAAATTCGATTCTGAAACGAACGCCCTGATAAGCTTTAATACTTTCCTTAAAGGTGGTTTTTTCTCCCCAAACCGGACGATAAACCACCGTAACGGTTTTGCCGTCAAAAATGATTTTTTTGTAGCGGATATAAGAAGCGATGCTGGCTGCAATCATTCCCAGTCCGACGATAACGAATGCAATATCAAAAAACAAGGGACTGGCATGGGGTGTGTTGGCACTGGTCTCATTGATGGCAAACAAACTGTCTATTTCCGCCGGCAAATCGCGAAATCCGCCGCATACTTCATAGATGCCGATAAAAAACAAAATCGCTCCGAAAATGATTCCCGGAAGTTGAAACCGCCAGCTGGTTCGATCCGAAACTCGTGCCGGTTTGCGGCCGAGATCCAGTTCCAGACAATGGCTGAAATGATTGGGCATATTGTTCATCATCATAAAAATCCCCCGTTTTATAATCAACTTTAGCTCTATGTTAGTCTAAAACTTTTAAATAATCATCAATTTTTTCAATTTGCCTGAAATTTAGTTTATTTTAATAATCTTTGGCTATGCTTATGCCGAATTGGCTTTATACGAGGAGTGAAATGGAAAATCTTAATGTTTTTAATCCGGAGAGCTGGCAGGCAGTTTCTTTGTTCGGATTGCTGGTATTGTTTTTGGCAACGCTTTTTGTCGGCCGTTCAAGCAAAATCAGCTCATCTTTGTGGCTGCTGTTTTGGGCTTTGGCGTTCGATTTTGCCGCTAATTATATGGGCGTAAAAGTTACCGATATATATAATGCCGGCGGTGATATAACTCTGTATATGTTGGTGGAACTGTTACTTTGTCTGGCCGCCATGTTGCTAATGAGTTTGTCGGCATCACAGTTTCTGGTGCATGATTATCCGGACAAAATAGTCACACTTGGCATTGCCGGATTAGGGTTGTTTGCGATTGTATTCTTTTTATTATTACTGCCGGACGGGGTTATTGTTAATAATATGCGCCAAATCTTTCCGTTGGCCGGTTTTTCGTACGTGGCGTTGAGCTTGTGGTCGGAAACCCGCCAGAAAAATAACGGCGGCTATATCCTTGCGGCATTGTGGAGTACTTTGGCGGTTGTTTGGTTCGGGTTGAAGCTTTTTGATGTTCCGTTTACTTTTGATATAAATGTTTTTTGCTTATTGGCGGCTTTTTATCCGTTATTGGCGGTGGCGTTTATGCTTATGGGCATGAATGCTCTGGCTGACAGCCTGCAAAAAAGCGAAACCGAAGTTGCTAAAAATAATCTGCGTTTTCAGGAAATTATTAAATCTTCGCCGTTCCCGATTATTATTTCACGCGTGGTTGATGATAAAATTATATTAGCCAACAGCAATGCCGTTAAGTTATTCGGCATAAATCCCGATGAAATGGATCGTTACCATTTTAAAGACTTTTTTGCCGATTCGGATAATCGCCGCCTGCTTAATGAGCGTTTGGAACAGGAACGGGTGGTTCAGGACTTTGAAATTTTGGTAAATTCCCCGACGCTCGGTACTCCTTTTTGGCTTTTAGCCTCGGCTAATATTATTGACTATAACTATGATTTGGTTTTGTATTCGGCATTTCAGGATATTACCTCGCGCAAAAACCGCGAAGTGCTGCTCAAAAATCAAGCCACGCGCGATCCTTTAACGGCTTTGTATAACCGCCGCTATTTTGAAGATGAAGTAAATAAGCAGATTTTGAAAGCCAAGTCCGCCAATCAGGCATATAGTGTTTTGATGTTGGATGCCGATCTTTTTAAGCGGGTTAATGATACTTACGGCCACAAAGTCGGTGATAAGGTTTTAATCGAGTTGGCCGCCACGGCCGAACGTGCCTTACGCGACAAAGATATTGTTGCTCGCTACGGCGGGGAAGAATTTGTCGTCTTTTTGCCCGAAATACCGGCCGAACAGGCGCGCGGCGTTGCCGACAGGGTACGCGAAAGCATTTCGGAAGTCGTGGTTTATTCGGACGACAATCAGCCGGTTAAGTTCACGGTCAGCATCGGTGTGTCGTCTTCGGCTGTTTCGGATAATATTGATACCTTAATCAAAACCGCTGATGAAGCTTTGTATAAAGCTAAGCAGAACGGACGTAATCGGGTCGAGGTCTTCACTCCTGATGATTGGCAGGCATATGTTGCGCAAGGTCAAAAGGAACATAAAGACGAAAGCCAAAATCATCATCCGGTTTTTGATAAAGAGGATAATGTCGAGATTTCGCTGCTTGACGGTGTCGAGGGTGGAAAGTTGGAGGAATAAGTTTTTTATGTCTTGTGATTGTGAAAACATTTGTGGCGGTTGTCCGCTGCGAAACCTTGGCGAAGAAGATTATCGCCGGCATAAACAAGCATTTTTCGCTCAGGTGTTGAGCCGGATTAAGCAAGCCGATATTAAAACCGGAACCCCGATTTTTATTGCCGACGGCACACGCCGCCGCGCCAGCTTGGCCTTTCGCCGTACCAAAGGCGAGATTGTGCTAGGTTTTAATGTCGCTCAAAGTCGGGAAATCTGCCCGATTGAAAATTGTGCCCTGTTAACTCCGGCGCTTAACGCTGTTTTGCCGCGGATTCGAGCACTTTTGCAAGAATTGTGCCGGCAGCCGCAAGTCATTAAAAAAGGCAAAAAGCAGTTGACGCGTTATATCGAGGGTGGGGATGTTTGGCTGTGTCAGGCCGAAGGCGGTATTGATGTCGTTTTGGAATATGATGAGCCGCTTGATTTGAATGCTCGTATGGTCATTTTTGAAATGGCGCAGTCATGGGCTGATGTTATTCGTATTTCGCATCGCCGCAATCCGTCTGACCGTTGCGAGCCGTTGATTGAAAAATCCAAACCATTTGTGAACATCGGCGGTTATCATGTCTATATTCCGGCCGGAACTTTTTTGCAGCCGTCGTTTGAAGGCGAGCAGGCTCTGACATCTTTGGTTATGCACTATTTGGGGGATACCAAGGGTGCAATTGCCGATTTATTTTGCGGCGTCGGAACCTTTTCATATCATTTATGCCGAGATACGGCGCGTAAAATTACCGCTGTCGATTCGTCAGCGGAACTGCTGAACGGTTTTCAGGATTCCGTAAATAAGAATATGATTAGCAATGTTACGGTTAAGTGTCGCAATTTGTTTAAATATCCGCTGGATGCCGGTGAGTTGTCAGGTTTTGCCGCAGTGGTGTTTGACCCGCCGCGTGCCGGTGCTGCCGCTCAGGCTGCGCAATTGGCTGCCGCTGCCCAAACCAGCGCTTTCCCGCATAAAGTTATTGCTGTTTCCTGCAATCCCAATACTTTTGTTAATGACGCCGATACGCTGATTTCTGCCGGTTATCATCTGGATGAAGTAACTTTTGTGGACCAATTTGTTTATTCTAACCACAGCGAAATCGTTGCCCTGTTTACAAAAGGTTAGAGCTTTTGTATATTAGGTTCAAAGGAGGAACTATGCTCAAAAAAATCGGATTGTCTTTTAGCTTGCTGTTAGCCTCATGCGCTTGGTTTGAGGGGGATTATGACGGATATATTTGTCCCAATGTCTCCATTCCGCGCGAAAAAGCTTACGTTACGCAAAAGGTTACTTATGAAGACGAGTTTCAGATTGAGCTGAAAGGTTATGAGGGGTATTGCTATCCCGAAACAGCTTCCAACCGCCACTATGCCGTAATTACTCCGCAATTTGAAGTCCAACGTTTGCGCGATTCCGATGAAACGCAGGTCGATTTCAATTTTTATACCGAAACCATTAAAGGCCCGCCGGAGTATTTGGGCAAACATTCTTACAGCGCATCGGTTAACATTCCGGCAGATGTGAAAGAGAAGAGTTTTAACGGTCGTGCGGTCAAAGTAAAAATTCCGGCTGATGATCCTGATTTTGAGATTATTTTGGCTTTAGACGTCAGTTTGGAAGAGTTCCGCTACAATCAGCGGACATTTGATGTCAAATATCGTTACAATGTTCAAAATGATCCTATGTATATGGAAACTACTCGCGTTCGCGCAGTTGAACAGCTTGACGCCGAACCGGAAGTCTCGGCTCGTCCGCAGTCTGAAAAATCTTCCTGCGGCGGTTGCAGTCTGTTTAAATAACTTATAATGAAAGGTAAAGTTGATGAATTTTTGCTCTTGTTGCCATTTTGAAAAAGATATGGCTAATGCGATTCGTTTTTTGTCGGCTGATGCAATTGAAAAGTCGAAATCCGGCCACCCCGGAATGCCGTTGGGTATGGCCGATGTTGCTACGGTTTTGTTCCGCAACTTCATCAAACTTGATCCGCAAAATCCGCGGTGGTTTGACCGTGACCGTTTTGTCCTGTCTGCCGGACACGGTTCAATGCTGCTTTATTCTCTGCTTTACTTGCTTGGTTACAAAGATATAACTATTGAGGATATTAAAAACTTCCGTCAACTTGGCGCTAAAACCGCCGGACATCCGGAATACGGGCATCTTGCCGGTATTGATATGACTACCGGACCATTGGGGCAGGGTATCAGTTCGGCTGTCGGTATGGCTTTGGCCGAACGCGTTATGGCCGCCAAATATGGTGAAGATGTTTGTAACCACTATACTTATGTAATTGCCGGTGACGGATGCTTGATGGAGGGAATTTCGGAAGAAGCCATTTCTCTGGCCGGACATCTCAAGCTAAATAAATTGATTGTCTTTTGGGATAATAATAATGTCACGATTGACGGACATGTAACTGCCGCTAATTCAACTGACCAACGTAAACGTTTTGAGGCTTGCGGCTGGAATACGATTGCCGTTGACGGGCATAATCACTGTGCTGTTTCGCGTGCGATTAAAAAAGCGCAAAAATCTAAAAAACCGACTTTAATTGCCTGCAAAACTCAAATCGGTTTTGGTGCACCGACCAAGTGCGGTACTTCCAAATGCCATGGTTCACCATTGGGTGCGGAGGAGTTGGCGGCTATGCGCAGCAAACTGCATTGGAACGCTGCGCCGTTTGAAGTTCCGGCTGATATTCTCCACGCCTGGCGTGAAGCCGGACAGCGCAGCCATGCTGAGTTTCAAAATTGGCAGCGGAGAGCTAAAGCCAAAGGTAAAGCTTTTCAAAATGTGATTGCCGGCAAACTTCCAGCCGATTGGGATAAAGAACTAAATCAGTTAAAGCTGACGGCCATTGCCGAAAAAACTAAAGTTGCTACCCGTAAGTCATCGCAAATGTGTTTGGAAGCCATTGTGCCGCATTTACCTGAGATTATCGGCGGTTCAGCTGACCTGGCAGCTTCCAACCTCACTTTGACCAAAGCTTCTAAGACGATTACCGCTCAAGACTATAACGGCAACAATATTATGTATGGCATTCGCGAACATGCAATGGGCGCAATGATGAACGGTATTGCTTTGCACGGCGGTTTGATTCCGTTCGGCGGCACTTTCTTTGTCTTTTCGGACTATATGCGCCCGTCCATGCGCTTGGCCGCGCTAATGGGAATTAGAGTTATCTATGTCTTGACCCATGATTCGATAGGAGTCGGTGAAGACGGACCTACTCATCAGCCGATTGAACATCTGGCTTCATATCGGGCTATGCCGAATATTTTGACTTTCCGCCCGTGCGATGTGGTCGAAACGGCTGAAGCCTGGCAGCTTGCCATTACTACGGACAATAAACCGAGTATGTTGGTTTTGAGCCGTCAAAACCTGCCGCTGTTGCGTACATCGGCAACGGAAAATTTAACGGCTAAAGGCGGTTATGTCATTGCCGGCGATGATAAAGATAGACAGGCTACGATTATTGCGACCGGTTCGGAGGTTTCGCTTGCGGTTGAAGCTATGGAAAAATTACGGCAGGAAGGAATTAAAACCGCGGTTGTTTCGATGCCTTGCACTGAGTTGTTTGATGCTCAGCCGATTGACTATCAGGAACAGGTTTTAGGTCAAGCTCCACGTGTAGCGGTAGAAGCTGCGGCCAAATTCGGTTGGGAAAAATATGTCGGACTTAAGGGTGACATTATCGGTATGGACGGTTTTGGCGCTTCTGCTCCGGCCGGCGAATTGTATCCGTATTTCGGTATTACGGTCGACGAAGTTGTTGATTCGGTCAAAAATTGTTTAAAAAAATAGCATCAAACGGTTTTTCTGTGTCAAAAATTGCAACAACGTGTTGACAAAATATTAAACGCTGTCTATGTTATTAGCATAATTTTATTGCTAGTTTAATTATTTTAATATCGTTTTATATGGAACAAAAACAATTTATCTGCCGCGCTTCTCAAGCCCAGCAGATTGCCCTAAAGGCAGGTTTCCTGATAGCGCGTGCTGATTTTTTTGTCGGTCGTATATATCGTCAGGACAGGAAGGATAGTGGTTACGTGTGCTTTATTGCCAAAGTTATGAAAGACAACGTACCAACGTATTTTTATGTTAAGGCTTTTGATGAAAGAACATCAAAAGACGAGCAATTCGCTCCCGTCAAGACCACGAAGGTTATTGAGTATCCGCTCGGACATACTTTTGTGGCCATGGGAACAACTGTTTGGCGCTATATCTCCGATCGGGAGTCTGATGATTACACTATCATCAATGATATTATCTATCGTCGTAATAGCGATAGAACCGGACGATAACAGCCCCTTGCAAATAAAAAAACACCTTAGGATTTATCTAAGGTGTTTTTCTTTACTCTAAATCATCGTCTGGAAGATAACCAAAACGATGGTGCTCAAAATAATCAGACCTGCTGCCATAAAATACCACCGGATATAGTCGCGGACAATAGACAGATGATATCGCTTAGCTCCTAGTGATATACCTTGCATACCAGCATATTTCCTGTGTTTTACTACTTTTAACATTGTAAAAAATCCAAAGATGACCAACAACAATGTCACGTAAGTTATCAGAATATCCGATGTCGAAAAATATGCCATAAAGGCCATTAGAAATATAGCAGCCAAAAGCTGCCAATAACTGTTTCCGCGGCGTGATGAAAATTGGGCATCACAAAAGTGTTTAACATAACATCTGTTTGATGCGTAAACAATTGCAAAAGCGGAAACCGCAATGATTAAGAAGAAAATCTGTTCCATAATAAGAAATTTTAAAATTAATAATCATTTATATCTAATTTGTCTAAAATTCAAGAAAAAAATCAACAGGCAGAACTTTTAAAATTTTCTTGCAAATAATACGCAAGGTAATATATTTGCCGATAGTTATTAAAGCTTTATAAGGAGATAAAATATGCCTTTAGTTACAATGCGTCAGATTCTTGACCATGCCGCTGAGAACAGCTATGGTGTTCCGGCTTTTAATATTAACGATATGGAGCAGGTTATTGCAGTTTTGCAGGCTGCCCGCAAGGTTAATGCGCCGGTTATTTTGCAAACCTCAACCGGAGCTCGCAAATTTGCCGGTGATCCGATGATTCGTCATATGGTTGCTGCCGGTATTGAAATGTTTCCGGAATTGCCGATTTGTTTGCACCAAGACCACGGTTCTTCGGTTAATATTTGCCAATCAGCTATTGTTAACGGTTATTCATCCGTTATGATGGACGGTTCTTTGGAAGCTGACGGCAAGACACCGTCTTCCTTTGAGTACAATGTTAAAGTAACTAAAGAAGTTGTTGCCCGCGCTCATGCTGTTGGTGCTTCGGTAGAAGGTGAATTAGGTGTTATCGGCTCTTTGGAAACTGGTAAAGGCGACAAAGAAGACGGCCATGGTGCAGAAGGCGTTATTGATAAAAAACGTTTGGTTACCGATCCGGATGAAGCTGCCCGCTTTGTTGAAGAAACACATCTTGATGCTTTGGCTGTTGCAGTCGGAACATCTCACGGAGCTTACAAGTTTACACGTAAGCCGGATGGTGAAATTCTCTCAATTGAAACAATCGAAAAAATTCACAAAAAACTGCCTAACACCCATATGGTTATGCATGGTTCTTCTTCTGTTCCGCAAGAGCTGCAGGATTTGATTAATGCTTACGGCGGTGCTATTCCTCAAACCTATGGTGTTCCGGTTGAAGAAATTGTCCGCGGAATTAAATCCGGTGTTCGCAAGGTTAACGTCGACACTGACTGCCGTATGGCTATTACCGGTGCAATCCGCAAGATTTTTGCCGAAAATCCGAAAGAGTTTGATCCTCGTAAATATCTCAAACCGGCGATTGAAGAAATGCAAAAAGTTTGCGAAGCTCGCTATATTGCCTTTGGTGCGGCCGGCTATGCTGATAAAATTAAAGTTACACCGATGTCGGTTATGGCTAAACGCTATGCCGATGGTGAAATTTAGGCCCTTAAGCTTAAACTGATTAAAGAAAAGGCTGCTTTTGCTTAAAGCAGCCTTCCTTTTTATATCGTCAATGTTTACCAAAACAAACAATTTATTTGGAGTTAGAAGCAATGTTTGTCGGCATTCAATTATCTTCGATATAAACTCTCAAAAAGCGAATCCAAACGAATCACTTATTGCCGACATTGTGAAATATTTGGACAAATATGTCAATAAATAAAAGCTGTTATTATATAACATGATGATAGTTATTTATAAAAATCAATGAGTTAACTTTGAAGCATCGCTCCGTGTTCCATTCCGGCTTTTATGTCATCTATAAAGTCGCCCATTTCTTGTTCATGCTGCAGTTCTTCCTTTAAAATCTTAGCTGAAATGCGAAAAGTTTCATAATCTTTACCGAAAGTCATTTCACAGATTCCCTGATAGCGGGCAATAGCGCAGCGTTCGGCAATCAGGTTTTGTTTCAGCAGATTCATTATATACGGTTTATCCGGAATCTCGTATTTGCATTTGGCGGTATGTTCCCAGTCTTTGGGATTAAGAAGCGGTACGCCGCCAAGCTGCACAATGCGCTCACTCAGCCATTTGGCGTGTTTTAGTTCTTCGTCGGCATGTTCTTCAAATTCCGCAATAACGGATGTGCGCATCGGGCCTACCGCTACTTGTGCGCCCACCCAATATTGATAATAGGCCAGCCATTCTTCGGCAAAAGCCTGATTCAAGATTTTTAATAATTCTTCATTATCGATTTTGACAATTTTTTGCGCCATTTCTCCCATTTCAAATCTCCTTAATGTCGTTAAAATTGGTTCCTGTTTGTCAAGTAATCAGCTTTATTTAAAAATCAAGGCGGTGATAATATTTTACTGGTATTTAATATTATGGTGGTTTATCTTAAAAGAAAACGCTGTTGCAGGAGAATAAAAATGGTTTTGATTGCCCCCAGTATTTTATCGGCTGATTTTGCCGACCTGAAAAATGAATTGGCGCGTTTGGAAGAAGCCGGTGCTGATTTGATTCACCTTGATGTTATGGATGGTTCATTCGTGCCGAACCTAACCTTTGGGCCTCAATTGGTCAAAGCTTTGCGTCCATACAGCAAATTGCCGTTTGATGTCCATTTGATGGTGCAAAATCCGGATAATATGTTGTCCTGGTTTTCCAATGCCGGTGCGGATATTATAACCGTGCACGCCGAGGCATGTCCGCATTTGGATAAAACCTTGCAAACCATTAAAAACCTTGGTGTCAAAGCCGGCGTGTCTCTCAATCCTGCGACTTCAGAACATGAGATTGAATATGTTTTGGACAAGGTCGATCAGATTTTGGTTATGAGTGTCAATCCCGGTTTTGGCGGGCAAAGCTTTATCCCGTCGCAATTAGCTAAAATCAGTCGTATTAAACAGTTGATTGCCGGCCGCAACATTCTACTTGAGGTCGACGGTGGAATTAATCCCTTGACCGGAGCAGAAGCTATTGCCGCCGGTGCGGACATTTTGGTTGCCGGAACAGCCGTGTTTGACGGCGGCGACTATGCCAAGAATATCAAAGCCTTAAGATAATATTAACTTCAACAGGCTAAAATCCTTATATTTATAAAACCGGCGGGAGATGTGCGATGAAACATTTGGTTATGGTAGTTGAGGATGAAGAAGCAATTGCCATGGTTCTTAAGTATAACCTTGAAAAAGAAGGTTATGATGTGGTGATCGAAAGCCGCGGCAATCGGGTGTTGGGCGAAGTTGAACGAACTCATCCTTCAGTCATTTTGTTGGACTGGATGCTGCCCGAATTGTCCGGAGTTGATATTTGCAAGCTTATCCGCTCCAAACCTGATATCAAAAGCATTCCGATTATTATCCTGACCGCCAAAGGGGAAGATGAAGACAAAGTGAAAGGGCTGTCGGCCGGTGCTGATGATTATGTCACTAAACCGTTTTCGATTCCCGAACTTTTGGCACGGGTAAAAAGCCAGCTGCGCCGCGCTCCCGAACCTAGTACCGCCAAGGAATTGGTCTTTGAAGACATCCGTATGGACTTGGTGACCCGCAAAGTTTTCCGTGGAGAAAATTATATCCACCTCGGACCTACGGAATTCCGGCTGCTTAAAATGTTGATGGAAACACCTAAAAAAGTTTTTTCGCGCGAGTTTTTGCTCAAAACCGTTTGGGGCGACAACATTTATGTTGAATCACGCACGGTTGATGTCCATATCCGCCGTTTGCGCAAATCACTTAATGAGTTCGGACCTGATTATATCCGCACCGTTCGCGCCACCGGTTATGCCATTGACAATGCTCCGGCCGAAGATAATGATGAAGAGTAAGAAATTTATATTGCCGACGCTGATGTTTTAGGGCATTATCACGCCCAACGAAAGGATGATTAAATATGGCACTGCAATTCGAAATTTTAAAAACCAGCGGCAAATCACGTTTGGGCAAGCTGCACACCAAACATGGTGTGGTTGACACGCCGGCTTTTATGCCGGTTGGAACTTGTGCAACCGTTAAGGCAATGATGCCGGAATCCGTAGCCGCCACCGGCGCTCAGATTTTATTAGGCAATACATATCATCTTATGTTGCGTCCGGGTGCTGATTTAGTTGCAAAAATGGGCGGATTACACAAGTTTATGCATTGGGACAAGCCGATATTGACCGATTCCGGCGGCTTTCAAGTTATGAGCCTTTCCGGCTTGCGCAAATTGAATGAAGACGGTGTGGCTTTTAGTTCGCATGTCGATGGCAAGAAATTTTTTCTCAGTCCCGAAGAGTCAATCAAAATCCAGCATAAGCTTGATTCTAATATTACCATGTGTATGGATGAATGCGTAAAATTACCGGCTCCGTATGATGTGGTTAAAAAATCGGTTGAGATGTCCATGCGGTGGGCCAAACGCAGTAAAGCGGCCTTTGTCGACCGCGATGGTTACGGCATTTTTGGTATTCAGCAAGGCGGTGATTATCAGGACTTGCGGGCATATTCGGCGGAAAAGCTTAAAGAGATAGGTTTTGACGGCTATGCTATCGGAGGTTTGGCCGTCGGTGAGGGACAGGAGAAAATGTTTGAGGTGCTGGATTATGCTCCTCAAATGCTCCCCTCGGACAAGCCGCGCTATCTTATGGGGGTAGGACGTCCGGATGATATTGTGGGCGCGGTATTGCGCGGGGTCGATATGTTTGACTGTGTGATGCCGACCCGTTCGGGACGTACCTCGCAGGCCTTTACGGCTCGTGGAACTATTAATATTCGCAATGCTCGTCATCGCGAAGATCCACGCCCGTTGGAAGCCGAGTGTGATTGTCCGTTGTGCCGTAATTATTCTCGCGCATATATTCACCACCTGCAGAAATGCAATGAGGTTTTGGCGGTTATGCTGCTGACCTGGCATAATATTCGTTACTACCAACGTTTAATGCAAGGTTTGCGACAGGCGATTGCTGATGACAGATTGTCTGATTTTGCCGCTGAGTTTTATCAACAACAAGCCGCAGGCGATATTCCGGAGATTTAAGTTATGGAAAAATGCAAAACAGGAACAATTGAGCAGGTTGTAGGCACTTTTGTTGAGGAAAACAAACAGGAGGGCTTACGAGTTTTTGTCGCCGGCGGTTCGCGTTCCGGACATGATGATATTTATGTTGAGGAGGCTTATAACCTTGGCAAGCAAATTGCCAAAATGGAATTTAAGCTTGATTTCGGTTTATCCAGCACCGGCATTATGGGGGCGGTAGCCCGCGGCGTACTTGACGGTTGGAATAAAAAGAAATGTAAAACCACGCCGATTCAGGGCATCACCACCAAAGAATATTACAGCCTCTATGAAACGGATGAAATTTTGAATCAGGTTGAGGATGTGATTGTTGCGCAGACCTTGGAAGAGCGCAAACAAAAATTATTGAATGCCGATTTTGTGGTTTTTGCCCCCGGCGGGGTCGGAACACTTGACGAATTGGCGTACGATTGTGTTGCCATGCAAGATGGTTTTTTGCAGATAAAGCCGTTTATCTTATTTAATATTGAAGGCTATTTTCATCATTTGGTAGAATATCTGAAGAGTATGGCCGCGCAAGGGTTTGCGGATCCGATGCCGTTTATTATTGTTGATAACAGCAATGAACTGAGCATCGTTTTCCGTCTGCTCAAGCTGCGTTACAAAAAAGGCAATACAACTGCGGAAGCTTATGCTGCTACCCGTCAGCTTATTTATGAATTGCCCTATTTCTTCAAAAAGAAAGTTGATAATACGGTTTTTGTGGAAAATATTATTGCCGATATGGAGCAGACCAGCCTGCACGGTACGGCTGAAGACCGCCAAAAACTTGCTGATGAAATTGAAAAAGCCTATCTTGAAAAAGAAATTGAGCGGATGTACGACCGTCTGGCCAAAACCGGACGCGATACCTCAGTGGTCAGTGATAAGTTAACCGCCCTCAAAAAACGTCGCAAAAATCAAAATCTGTAAAATCCGGAGCGGTTTAAAATGCTGAATATTATCTGGGTTTCGTTTTTTATCAGCGCTTTTGTTGTTGCGGTAGTGCAAAGTTGCTTCTTAGGACAGCCGCAAATTTGGACCGAGATAGTCAATTCGACTTTTTCATCCGCTAAAACCGCCTTTGCCGTATCAATCAATCTCACCGGTATCTTATGTCTGTGGCTTGGTTTGCTGAAAATAGCCGAAGCTTCGGGAATTACTGAGTTGTTAGCACGGGCGCTGCGTCCGTTGTTTCGCAAAATTATGCCCGAAGTTCCTGCCGATTCGCCGGCCTTGGGTTCAATCATAATGAATATGGCCGCAAATATTTTAGGCCTTGATAATGCTGCCACGCCGATGGGCTTAAAGGCGATGGAACAGCTGCAAGCGGTGAATCCGCATAAGGATACCGCTTCAAATGCCCAGGTCTTGTTTATGGTGCTTAATGCGTCTTCCGTAACCTTAATTCCGATTACAATTTTAATGTATCGTTCCGAACTTGGCGCGGCTAATCCGTCAGCCGTTTTTATGCCGATTTTGTTAGCTACGTCTTGCTCGACATTAGTTGGTTTTTTGAGTGTGGCTGTGGTTCAAAAACTTCCGCTGCTTAATCGCGTCGTGCTGTCATATCTGTTTGGCTTTGCTGCTGTTATAGCCGCGTTGGTCGGCTATTTCCAAAACCTTGCCCCAACCGAACGGCTTAATTTTTCTGCCGGCTGCGGCAATTTTTTGCTTTTTGCAATAATGGTTTTGTTCATTGCGGCCGGTGTCTTAAAGCGGATTAATGTGTATGATACTTTTATAAACGGCGCTAAAGAAGGTTTTGAAATTGCAATCCGCATTGTGCCGTATTTGGTGGCAATGTTGATTGCCATAGCGGTTTTTCGGGCATCGGGAGCTTTGGACTTTATAATCAATGCTATCGGCAATTTGTTTGCCTTTTGCGAGATTAATACCGATTTTGTTGCGGCTTTGCCGACGGCTTTTCTTAAGCCGCTATCCGGCAGCGGCGCACGAGCCATGATGATTGAAACCATGACAACTTACGGTGTTGACAGCTTTCCGGCATTTGTCGCCGCGGTGGTGCAGGGATCGACCGAAACGACCTTTTATGTTTTGGCGGTATATTTCGGTGCTGTCCGCATAACCAAAGTCGGTGCAGCCTTGTCGTGTTCCTTGTTGGCTGATGCTGCCGGAATAATTGCCGCCATTTTGCTGTCTTATTGGTTTTATTAATCTATCTTAAACCTAATGATGTTATTATTCTCCGTAAAGCAAGAGGAGTCATAAATGCGGGCATTAATTCAAAGAGTAAGCGAAGCTGAGGTTTGGGTCAATAACCGACAGGTATCGGCAATCAAGCGCGGGTTGTTGATTTTTCTTGGTGTGCAAAAAGACGATACTTCTGTCGCCGCCGATTATTTGGCACAAAAAATCAGCCGCTTGCGTATTTTTGAAGATGATGCCGGAAAAATGAATTTATCGGTTGCGGATATTAAAGGCGAATTGTTGGCCGTTTCGCAGTTTACTTTGGCCGGTGATACAAGTCGGGGAAATCGGCCGGGGTTTGAAACCGCTGCTAAGCCTGAACTTGCCCAACCATTGTATGATTATTTTGTGGAGCGGCTGCGTGCTGCCGGATTATGTACGGCAACCGGAATATTTCAGGCCGATATGCAGGTGAAATTAATTAACGATGGGCCGGTAACTTTTATGTTGGAAAAAATTTAAAGGAAAACGCCGATGGAAAATGAAACGATTGATGAAAATGAAGTTTGGGAAGATTTGTTGGATGAATTATTTGCCCTGAACTACAATCAAACGGATGAGATTTTTAACATCCAACCAAGAATTTCCCAACAACTCCAGTCTGCCCCCGATAATATATCCGGACTTATAACCCTGATGTATTCCGAGGTTATGTTGGGTAATCGGCAATCGGCGATTGAATTGGCCGAAAAAATTTGGGAAATCGGCGGCGATTTAGATGAGTTTTTTGAGTTCGTATATGTCGAAAACTTGCTCAATTTAGGATTGCTGGATCGAGCTTCCATTCTTCTGAAACCGCGTTTTGAAGATTTGCGTAACAGTATTGATTTGTTCTACCCGAGCCTGACTAAATTTGCCGTTATGACCGGTAATATCTCTTTAATCAGTCGTATTGCCGATTATGCCGAATTTGTTGAAGATGAAGATGCTGATTTGTTTGAGTTGGCTAATACGTATATTGAAACCAATAATATTCCGACTTTTAAAAACATTATGCGGCTTATACTCGAAAACAGCATTGATAATTTGTGTTCCTATGAATACACCCTGTATCATGATCGCGGTTTTCCGGAAATCGAAATCACGCTTTATTATAATGCCGATGCCGCATTAATCTCGCAACAGGAAGAAAACGTTAATAAGAAAATTACCGCTTTATGGAATTCGCAGGGACTAAAACCGTTGGACAATATTACGGTTTCGATTTTGCCGATAACTGAACATGAAGGGTGGGATACCGAGCCTACGGAAGATTAACTCTCTTCGGTTGGCTTGGTGTAATAATCGCATCTCTCTCCATTAAAGCTCCGGTGGGCTTGGTCGAGATTCTGCCGACTATAATTTCTCCGGCTTTGGCAAACAGTTTTTTCATCAAATTACCGGCCACGGTTTGTTCATCTTCAGTGCTTTCAAACAGAATAAAACGATTTTGATGCTCGCGTACCGACGTTTTTTTGTTTACATCAAACAATTCCAACGACACTACCATTTGCAAACGGTTAGTCTGTTTGTTTATCGGATCTACCTTGGCGCGCAGCACTTCGGGATTGATAATATAATCGGCCTTATTTTTATCCGTAACAATCGTAACACCGCTTTTTTGTTTTACCATTTGCGCAAATTCTTTAAAGTAAGCGTTAGTCGTCATTCCGTTGAAAAACTTGGTTCTATTAATGAATACGCGGGTGTTGTGTTCTCCATTATTGTCAACAATATCGGCATCAATATTTTCTTGGCTTTCAGCGGTAAGGTTTTCCGCTCTGATTTCATCTTTCAGCACAATTTGCGGCGCCGGCGGAAAATCGGTCACCTGTGGCACTAATTGTTTGTCATTTTCAATTACCAACGCATCAGGATATGTGTTCTGCACTTCGTTGACAATATCCGCCTCTTCAGCTGTATCTGCGCTGTCTTTACCGAATTTATTAAAGTTGTCGTTAATGGCTTTGAGGATGTTTTCGCTGTTGAGATAAGCCGTAATTTCCACACAAATCTGTTTGTCATCCTGCGATGCTGTTTTTATCGCCATATCTTCAAGATAATTGTCAATTATATGGTAGATTAAAACATTAAAATCATGGGCGGAAAAACTGCTGCGATAATCACTTAGTTCCGGAATGGTTTCCACGGCTTTGTAGCTTGCCTTGTCGGTAGCCCTAACCCGAACTGACGATTTAGCTTCGCCGGAGTGTATTTCTTCACAGGCGGCGCCGAATAAATTAATAATATTATCACCGTCTGCCGTGCCGTTTATATCAACTAAACTGGCTTGCGCCCAACATAACGTCGGAGCAAACATTGCCCAGATTAAGATTCTAAAACCGTAATGCCAACGTTTCATTACCACCAGCTTCGATCGTCATTGCGAACCCGACGCACGGTTTCGCTCCATTCGCCGACCTGAACTCCTTCATTGTCAAACATAATTAATTTGTATGTAATCGCCGGCATATCCAAAGTGCCGCTCTTGTCAACCAAAACCTGCAAATAATAATCGGCTTCTTCCTGATTATTAACAACTTTATAGTCGTTTGACCCTTCAATAATGTCATTGGTTACTTTTTGCGCATAATGAAAACCGTCAGGCAGTGATGAATCGAGTTTTTTCGGCGCGCTTATAAACAGAAAAACATTGTTACCATTCTCATAAATATCACGCGTTTCATCAAGCATTTTATTGGTCGCACGGGTAGCCGCCAAGGCATAAACTTCGGGCGTAATTGCCATTTCCATCTCAACTTCCTGACTTTCATGCAGGTACGGCGCTTTGACATAAATATTTTTGTCAACCAATTCTTCCTCGGTTGTGCAAGCGCCAAGTAAAACCAACGTCAGTAAAAAACACAATTTTTTCATCAGACTAAATCCTTTAAGTTCCTAATACTCCGAATTATAAAAGCAAATTAAAAAATTCACATCATATTTTTTTACTTATTCACTATTTGCAATTTAAATTAATTTATAATAAACTCACAACCGATATTTTTATTGAACGGAATTAAGTAATGGTTATCGCTTTCAGTATAATTCTTTTCGGGTTAGCATTTGTTTTTCGCCCTTTGCAGCGTAATAGGTTTTATTTGTTGAACTCTGCTCTGGTTATTATTGCCGCCTGGTATTTTGAAAACAATGTTTTTCGTATTGAGAACATTCTTAGCTATAAAACCTTGTTGCTGTTTTTAGTTTTTCAGCTGGTCAGTATCAATATTACAACCTTTATTGCCTACGGTGTGGATAAAAGAGCCGCCGTCCGTCATGCCTGGCGTGTTCCCGAACGCGACTTGCATGCTTTGGAATTTTTAGGCGGCTGGATTGGCGCTTATTTGGCGCAAAAGTTTTTCCGCCACAAAACCGCCAAAGCCAGCTATCAATATATGTATAAATTGATGATTGTTATGGAATTTGTCTGTGTTTGGGCTATACTCAAACTCCTACATTTACTTTGATTACCTGAAGGATTAATATGAAAAAAGACCGAATTAAAGAAGCGCCGAAATTAAAAGTTATGGATCACTACAAAGTTATGTGGCCGTTTGTTAAGCCATATTTGTTCCGCGCTATTTTTGCCATAGCTTTGTGCATTCCTATCGGGGCTTTGGATGCGGTTGTCGCCATGGCTCTCAAGCCGTATATGGACGTGGTCTTGGTCGACAAAAGCGAACAATCGCCAATGTATATACCGTTGCTGATTGTCGGTTTTACTATCGTTCAAGGCGCGCTGAATTACCTTGCCACCTATATGAACTCTTGGGTCGGCGGTAAAATTACCATGGATGTAAAATTAGCCCTTTACCGCAAACTTTTGTTCTTATCGCCTTCTTATTATGACCGCAATGATTCCGGCTACATTATTCAGCGTTTTTCAACTGATGTCGATACTTCCTGTACCGGTTTGATTGATAACTTTCGGCTGTTTACCTCGCGTATTTTTTCATCATTGTCGCTGATCGGCGTCTTGATTTATAACTCCTGGCAGCTCTCGATTATTGCTATTGCCGTACTGGTTTGTGCTTTGCTGCCGTTGGCGCAGGTTCGCCGGATGATTAAAGACGTCATCTACAAAACGGTTAATGAAAGCTCGACTATTTTAACCAACTACAATGAAACTTACGCCGGCAACAAAACCATTGCATCGTATAATCTGCAGGAGCATGAGTTTGGTAAGTATGAAACCACCATGCGCAAGTTGTTTAAATTGTGCATTAAGATGATTCAAAAGACCGCTTGGATGACCCCGATGCTGCACGTTGTGGCGTCAATCGGTATCGGCGCGGTTATCGGTTACGGCAGCTATTTGATTGTTAACGGCACTATCACCAGCGGTAACTTCGTATCTTTTATTACTGCTTTGATTATGCTTTATAATCCGATTAAAAATATTGGCAAAAACTTCAGCGCGGTTCAGGTGTCATTTTTGGCAATTGAGCGTATTTCTGAAATTTTGGAGCTCAAACCCGATGTTGAAGACAAGCCGCAGGCCAAAGTTTTGTCGCAAATCAAGCGCGATATTAAATTTGAGCATGTTAATTTTGCCTATAATCCGGAAACTCCGATTTTGAAAGATATCAATGTCGATGTCAAATCAGGTAAGACCATTGCCTTGGTCGGCAACTCCGGCGGCGGAAAATCAACTTTTGTCAGTCTGCTGCCGCGTTTTTATGATGTCTGCTCCGGCTCAATCTCAATTGACGGGGTTGATATTCGCGATTACAGCCTTAACAGTCTGCGCCAAAATATTGCCGTTGTCTTTCAAGATAATTTCCTATTTTCGGGAACTATTCGTGATAATATCCTGTTAGGCAAGCCCGATGCTACCGATGCGGAAATTAATAAAGCTCTGGAAATGGCATTTTTAAAAGATTTTGTTGAAGAACATGAGCAAGGTCTTGATACCTATATCGGCGAACGCGGCTCGCTGCTTTCCGGCGGCCAGCGTCAACGCTTGGCAATCGCTCGCGCATTCCTGAAAAATGCTCCGATTGTTATTTTGGATGAGGCCACTTCGGCGCTTGATAATAAGGCTGAGGCAGTGGTGCAAATGGCGATTGATAACCTGATGCAGGATCGTACGGTGTTTGTTATTGCTCACCGGCTGTCAACCATTCAAAATGCTGATGAAATTCTGGTCATTAACGATGGTGAGATTGTTGAACGCGGCACTCACGAACAATTGCTCCAAATTGAAAACGGGGCTTATCGTTCACTATATAACGCTCAGTTCAAAAAGAAAACTAACGCTTAAAGTTGTTACGATGGTGATGGGCACGCAACAAAACATAAAGTGCGCCTTCTCCTCCGTCCGCCGGTTGCGCATAACAAAAACTCAACAGCAGCGGGCGCAGCTCATTAGTATTCAGCCATTGCGGAACTAACTCCCGCAAAACTCCGCGCCGTTCAAACCAGATATCGTCTTCCTGATGCAGACCTTTGCCGGTGACAATCAATACGCAGCGCAGTTTGTCAATATAGGCTTTTTTGATAAATTCGCTGACGGCATTAAAAGCCGTGTCTTCCGTCATTCCGTGCAGGTCAATGCGTCGTTCGATGGCTAATTCTCCGCGGCGGAATTTATCGGCCAGTCGGCGGTCAATATTATCTACACAACCGTGGGTGAGGCGGCTTAACGGTGCGCCGTTATATGCTTCCTGATAATTAATGTGTTCGCTGATTTGCTCAATAACCAGAGGCTTGGTCGGCGGCTCGTCACAGGGTTTGAGCCTTTTGACGCCTTTCAGCGCCTCTGTCCAAGCTTCATCCGTTTCCGGTGCGGCTTGTTCTTTAAGCTGTTTCATCGGTTTTGCTGTCCTGTGCCGGTTTTTCCGCCGGCTTGTCAATCATTAAATCTGCAAAATTATTGACGATAAATTCTTTCCAGTCGCCGTTAGCTGCCACACAGCCGCTTTTTTTGTTTTCGGCATTAACTAAAACAAAACCGCCGAAATTCCACAGCTCCATAAAGCTTTCGTAAGATTCGGTAATATGCAGCTTGGTGCGTTGGACTAATTGGGCATGAATTTTTTTCTTCACAAATCCTGAGTAGATTAAAATCATGCCGATAATAAACAGCAAACCGAACAATACGCCGCCAAAGATAATCAGTATCAGCCCCAACAAAACCGGTACTAATATCGGCAGTAAAGTCTCCCACGGATCATATACCGGCGACTGCGGGCGGTTGATTTTGCCATAGTCAAGATAAATGCGTAATTTGTTTTCATTTACGGCTTTCGTCAAAGCATGATAAATCATCATTTCCGCGCGATTGGCGATTTTTTTCTTTCCTGCCATATTTCCTCCGCTGATTGCTAATTTCCATTTGCCGCCAGGGGCAATAATACAAAATATCGGCCTTTGGCATTCATCTTTCCGGCCTGTTCCAAAACCTCATCATGTCCGCTGCCCCAGAAATAATCGCCGCGAACAGCACCTTTGATAGCACCGCCGATATCTTGCGCCACCACCATTTTATTAATGGCCTCATGGTCAGGGCCGGTTGTTTCCAACCACAGCAAAGCTCCCAAAGGCACAAAATTAGTATCAACGGCTAAGGAACGTCCGGCGGTTAAAGGCACTCCTTGAGCGCCGATCGGGCCTTCGGCGTCAATCAGACGATGAAAAACAAAGCGTTGATTGGCATTCATGTGCGGATAAGCTTTTTCACCTTGTTGCTTAAGCCATTTTTTGATATTGCCCATTGATGCTTGACCGGCTTTAATCAGCCCTTTTTCCAGCAAAATGCTGCCGATGCCCTTAAATTTGCGTCCGTTCGTGTCGGCAAAACCGATGCGCACGCGGCTGCCGTCATCCAATTGGGCTACGGCCGAACCTTGAATCTGCATAACATACACGTCAACATAATCATCAGCCCACAAAATAACCGGCGCTTTATATCCTTTGCGAAAAATTTCTTCTCTGGTATAGTAGGGAATAAGCCTTTGTCCGGCCACCATGCCGACCAGCCGTTTCGAGGGCAGATTTTCGTCAAAATCGTGAGGGTTAAATTCAATCAAATCCGCCGGACGTCCGTAAATCGGAAAGCGGTATTTCTCGCTTTGGCGGCGGGAGGCATTAAGTTCCGCCTCATAATAAGAGGTGAACTTGCCGTCACTGCTGCCTTTGTAGGTAACTAAAAACGGGCGAAAGTTGGCTTTGATGAATTTCTGCAGGTTGCGGGGGTTAACATCGCTCAGTTTAGCGCAGATTTTTTGATATTGTTCGGCACTGATTTTAATTTTAGCCTGATTATCCAGCAGATTTTTGCGGCGGGAAACCGCGGCACAGCTGCGTTGCCAGGCTTGATAAAAATCAAGCATTTGGTCTTGCTCAAAGCCGTTAAGCTCCGTAAAATCAACCAACTTAAGTTCCAAGTCAGGCTTGGTGACAGCAACCTCATCCTGCACTGGCGGCAGATTTTCCGCAGGTTTGGATTCCTCCTGTTTGCAGGAAGTCGCCAGTCCGATAACCAAAGTCAATGCGAGTAGTAAACGGTACATTATTTTTTCGTCGAAATCAAAAGCCAATTAGGCGCGGTTGAGGTTAAAGCTTTTTCAAAAGTCCATACATCAGTGATATTTTGAATATAATTTTCATCACCTTCAATAATATTACCTTCCGCGTCACGCAGCACATTAACCTGTTCGGAAACAAATTCCACACTGAGGCGCGCTGTTTCCGCTTTGGTTATTTCGGCTTTGATGATGTCAGTCTTGTCAAAGCAGATAAAATCGGTTTCAGCGGTGATGTTGTTTTGCTGCCGCTGGTTAATAACTTCCTGAAATTTCTTAAAGATTGTTTTGTTAACCAAAACTTCAAGCGTTTCTGTATCTGCCTTGTTAAAAGCTTCGGTAATCACTTGAAAAGCATTTTGCGCGGAGGTTAAAAACTTATTTTTGTTAAAATTGGGGATTCGCGCCAAAGTCTTGTCCAAATCGCTCATCTTGTTCAAATCCTCTTCGGGAATAAGCTCTTCCGGCAACGGCAAATCCTGATTACGCGGCGCTTGTTTGGCCGCTTCTTTAAGCAAAATATTATAAAGTTTTTCGGCGCTTTCTTTGCTCAGGCGGACTTTTTGTTCATTAGCCGGCGTTGTTCCGAGCAGACTGCGCAGTTTAACAAAAATCAGCACTACCACCAGTGCCAGGGCGATAATATCCATATTCATTATTTTTATCCTCTTTTCCAGACATAAATATAGCTTATTTATAACTATTATCAACCATTATTATCATTTGACGTTAACAAAATTTGCGTGTAAAAAGATATAAATTTATGCTTTATTAGAGGAGAATGATTATGGCAGAATCAAATGCGGCTGAAAACAAGAATATTCCGGCTATTCAAATACATAACCAATATATTAAAGACTTGTCGTTGGAGATTCCTCATGCTCCGGAAATATTCACGCAGTCTTTGGCCCATCCGGAAGTTAAGATTGATGTTAATATCAATACTCGCAATTTGCATGATTCATTATATAATGTTGAACTGAATATTCGAATTGACGGTGATGTTAAGGAACAGAAGTTTTTTATTTTGGAAATGTCGTATTGCGGTGTTGTGGAGCTGAATGTGCCGGCCGAACATCTGCAGCCGGTGTTGTTGATTGAAGTTCCGCATATGTTGTTCCCTTATGCGCGTCAGGCCGTAACTAACGTTATGTATAACGGTGGTTTGCCTCCGATTATGTTAAATCCGATAGACTTTGTTGCCATGTATAAGGCACATGCCGCCAAGCAGCAGTAATATCAGGTAAGATTGACTATTTAAATGTCACCTTGAGCGAAGTCGAGACATCTCGTCCTTATTCCTTGTGCCGCGCATCAGTCGCGGCACTTATATTGTCATCCACCCTGACCTTGTGTATCATTTTCCGTTTCTAATTTTATTGAATTATTTACTATTTTAAGTTATAATTAAAAATATACATAATTATGGATAGGTGTTGACATGTCTAAATCTATGCGTTTGGTTGCGTGTGTAATCGCAATTTTGGTTCTGGCTATTAGTGGAGCTTTTGCCCGTACATATTTTTTACCCACTTATCAAGCCGGTTTAGATGGTCGTACTAATGACAGTAAATATAACCCCGGTAACGGCGGCAGTTGCGCAGATTATGGATATGTTGATGGTTTGTCATCTTGTACATCCCCACAAGTCTTAGGCAAGCCGATTAATATCTACCAAGGCAAAACCTGTTATAAATGCACTTGTCCGTTTAAATATCGTTATGGCACCGGCGCAAAAGCCGAAAAATGTAAGTATGCCAGCACAGGTGAGAGACCGGTTGGTGACAAATGTTATAGTGAAGATGCCGGCGAATATCTTTATACCGATTGCGGCTGTCCGGATGGTTGGATTTCGGAAATTGAATGTGAAGATCAGGGCTACAAAGGAGTAGGCGAGGGGTGCTTTAATCGTAATGATGCTTGGACTTACTATGAAAGTTGCGGTTGTCCGACTTCTTATTACCCCTTAAGCTCTTACCCAAATGTCGATGGTATGTTTTGTTCATCCTGCTCTATCAATGGCAGTACCAATTATCGTTGTTGGTGCAAAACGTATCAAGGATATGTATGCACAAGCGGTGATTTTAAGAGCGGAAACTGCACTTCATGCGAGCGCGTTTGCAACACGGATGCCGGTTTTTTATATGATGACAACAAAAAGACATGTACATGTTACACTCTTCATGGCTTTGTCGCCAGCGGCAGCGGCTGTGTTTGTGACGCATCCAGAGGCTATATTTCATCCGGCACCAATCCGGCGACTTGCGCCTGCGATACCGACAAAGGCTGGAAAAAAATCAGGGGCGGCGCGTGCAGTGCGGTTGCCTGTCCGACCGGCTATGATAATGCCGTTTCAAGCTGCTCCAGCTCCAGCAACAAACCGGATTTAATCTGCAACGGCTGGTCCGGTGGAAAACAATGTTGCTCTTGTGGATGTAAAAATAATTCCGAGTGTGATCGTACTAAATATCCTTTGACTGCCAAACCTAAGGGTGCGGGTTTAGTCGGCATGTGTTCAACCGGCTGCGGTGACGAAAAAGTAACCTATTATGTTGCAGCAACTTGCAAAACCGGCTACACACTGACTAACGGCGATTGTATAAAGAATGAAGAAGCAACAACTTGTGAGGCTAAAGGTTGGCGCTCAAATATCCAGTCAGGGCAGGAATGTACATTGGAAACCTTAGCCGACGGCACAAAATGTTTTAATGATTGTCGTGCAACTTATTGCACACCCGGATTTTATACCACTACGAAAGATGATCTCTTGCGCACACCATCCGGAGAGGCAGTCGGTTTCACTTACAACCATAAAAATTATATTTTGCTGAAGGCTGAACAGAGAAATCAAACCGGCGGACAATTTAAAACATGTTCGTCTTTGGGTGGAATTGTTCCTGAAGTAGGAATGACTTCGTCAATTAATGCTCTTGCAGCAGCTTTGCCAAGTGGAACTAAAAAGACTGTCCTGACTAGCGGTACACCATGGCTGACAAGCGCAACAACGGGAACTTATTGTGACTCCCATGGCGTTCCCAATGGCGGTGGACCTTGTGGTACTGGTGATGCTCATCATGCTTTATCAAATGGTGGTTGTTTCAGCTGGGCAAGTGGAGGCGGTAGCTGTATGCCGAATGGCGGGGGGGGAACGCCGTTAACTGTTTGTGTTCAGGATTGCAATACTAAACCAGTTGCAACTTGTGAATCAAGCGGCTATGAATCAAGCGAGCCAAGTGGTATCTCGCTCTGTTCAAATTATAATTTCTACTCAGGTGATACCACTTGCTATGAAAAATTAAGCGAAATCGGTACAACCTGCTATGCTATTCGCACCATTAAAATCGTGAGTCTTGAACTTGGATGGGACGATAGCAATCAAGGACCTTGTATCGCAAACTTCTCCGGCAGTGCAAATGTCACTCTCAATCTTTATGATACGACGACCGGTAATGAATGTGAGCTAACGGAAAGTTCATATTGTGGTTATAGTAATCAATGTAATGGCTATAATGCTTTTGAAATTGCTGGCGTATATGTTGACAACATATATTCAGGATTTTCAGGAACTTCGGGATATAAAATGATTCAAGACCCAACTGGTAACTATTACGCCCTTAAAATCGGCGGTTAGTGATATCTTATTTTACACCATTCCGACCAAGCACTGCGCTTGACCGGAGTGGTGTAAAATGTCTTTTATGTTGTCATTTCGACTGGAGCGATAGCGGAATGGAGAAATCCCGGCTATATTAAAATGTGCCGTCCGTCAGTGACGGCACTAACATTGTCATCATTTTGAATAACGTGAAAGAATCGCAGCCTTATTCCCTTCCCATAGCCGCAAT
>ERZ1034878.4-NODE-4-length-128141-cov-31.897311_pt1 | contig 128141 bp, 115 predicted proteins | sample MGYA00520593_ERZ1034878 | MGnify/ENA primary metagenome ERZ1034878 (study PRJEB33766, sample SAMN09781724) | gut metagenome | biome: gut microbiome | host: Homo sapiens | place: Madagascar | study: EMG produced TPA metagenomics assembly of the PRJNA485056 data set...
TCTTCATCTACTAAAAGGCATCTTGTCGCTCTCTTTAACGTCTTTAACTGGACAAACCGTTCCGCCGGCGTCAGTTCAATGACCTCTTTTTTCTTTTTCTTCTTAGATTCCTTTTCTTTTTGTGCCTCTTCTTTAGCAAGAGTTTCGGTTGATAAAGAAGCTGCATATTTCCAGTCTTCTGGAATTTCGGGAATCTTAAATCCATCTACATTCAAGTATATAAATTCTGGATTATTCACATCCGACTGAATATCACCACATAATAAACTTAACTGTACCTTGGTATCAATCTTTTTCTTTATATGCTGACATTGCTCGGATTCAATAACATCTGCAAACATTTCGTAATATTTGTAGAAGTCCTGGTATATATGCTGAAGTGGGATAAATAATTTATTACAGTCAATCAGTTGGTGTTGGGTCTTACTTAATGGAATCAATCCTACCAATCCAGCATAATGTAGTTCCATTACATTTTCACATATTTGAGATAATGTAAGGGGTTCCATTTCCATTTCTCTACGAGCTATCTCTATATCAACTAAATCATATAGTGTAAATGGTTCATGATGTAATTCTATACGATATTTCTTTCCATTTGCAGAACGTATCGTTGGATTGACATAACATGCATCCATTCTCATTTCGCGTTTAATAAAGTTGATATATTCACGATATTCATTAGAACTACGAATATATCTTTCGCATGTTTTTATGAATTTATCCCTTGCTCTATAATTGGTAATTACATGTGTAGTTCGGGTAGGTTTTTCATCGACTGTTATGTCAATGACTCTCTTACGCCTAGATGGTGTATTTGCAGTTATCGACATTATCGGGGTCATTTTTAATCGCCTCTCTTCGTTCATAGAGTGCTTTTAAATATTCGCATACACCCAATAGCCCTTCGGCATTATTGTCGTATGCCGTAAGCAATCTTACAATTCGCTCATTATTATATACGTAACCTTCATGCTTTATAAGATGATCTATTTTATTTTGTATACCAGTCATTTGATTGGTATATGATATTTTTAGTGATTCGTATCTTTCGATACTTTTATCGATAATTTTGATAAATTCATTATCTTGCTTTACTTCGTTCATATCATTTGCCCCCATATATTACATAAACAAATCTTCAACAGATCCGGTTGAATTTGTGTTTGACAGTGTTGTTGTAGTATCATTTCCCTCAGCAGTTTTATCATCTTTATCGGTTGTGTCACCAGTTTCGTTATTATTTTTATCATCATCTGTAGATGTATCAGTAGAATCATCGTCTGTGGAATCAGATGATTTAACTACATCAAAATATGACTTGATTTTACAATTCTCACAACCAATATCACACTTTTCTGCAAAATCTTTAAATCCCTTGCAATAATCTGCTATAGTACCTATAGCAAGATCTGTTGCATCTGGCCAAAATTCTGGCTTAGGAGGTTTTGGCTGGCAACAACCGCAACCCAAAGAAATATACATTTTACCATCCTCTGCATATACATTACCAAAAGAGTCGATATGCACAGCACCATCTTGATATTTTTGAATAGGCTTCAAACATGGGAATGGTGGGGGTGGTGGATTTTTATCGCAGCAACAATTGAATTTGAAAGGTGGAACGTGTGGAGTTCTACGAGCTTCACCCCATGTTACTATTGTTTCAAATTCATCTTCCTTAGTTGTAGCGATGAATAAATGTCTAATGGTTACTGGGAAGTTATCTGGGAAATGTTTCTCACATAAATCAATTTCGGTCTGATTGCTAAAACCATATGGAACTATTTTAGCCATATATGGCTTTAATGGATCATAGTCTATTAAAGATAAGAAATTATCCGTTTCTGCAGAATTCCATTCAGGGTTCCTAGACCATGGTACATATACATAGTCTAATAAATCATCTGTAAAAAGCTTGAGTATTCTATCTTTATCAACCTTAGTTGATGTTAATAATACTCTACGATCACCAAATGTGCAATAAATATCATTTAATCTTGGAGGATAATTTGTTTCATCATCTTTCCAATTGAATGCAATAAATCCATTCGACGAATAAACGAATGATGATTTATCATTTCCTTTTACGAAGGAATTTAAGAATAATGTATTGCAATTTTGTGATGTAAACTTTCTTGGATTGATTACTTTGACTATAGATTTGATTGGATGCAACTCATTTACAAGTCTATATACGTCGGATATGTATGCAGGATCTAAAGAAATAGGAACCAAGAATATATTTACATATGTAGTAAGGGATGCAATTTCATATACATCATGATATGAACCAGGAAATAGAATGAAAACATACAACGATTTGGTATCTTCATCAGATATCATATAAACAGAAGATATGTCTTCTCTAAGGTTGGATGATTGGTATAAACCAATTAAACCCATTTTTGATATCATTATATAGACCTCACTTTCGTAATAGATATTAAAAAGAGAACGTTAATATCTGTTTTGATTATAGAGATGTTAATTCTCGTATCTGTATTTCTTTACAGAGGTTAAATATCAAGATATTCAACAATCACCATAATTTAAACGGCTTAAAGAGGTGATTATCTTATGGCAGAAACATCGACATCTGGAAGATTGTTTGAAAATGCACTCCGTGAACTTTCAAACGAAATAGTATGGAAAAATGCATATAAATCAAGCATGTATGACAAAGAATCAATAGTAAATCCTATTACTGTCGATGTGTATTTATCTGGTGCTAGGTACTTACTAATGTACTATAGTATCGGACTTCTTGAAATAGTTGAGGAATATACTAATGATGAGTATATTTCTTTTTTAAATTCTGGTACAATCACAGATCCAAAACATATAAGATATTTTGATATGTTTTTCTTTGGTGAAGAAGTATCTGATATCGTAAAAGCTGATCCTCTTGCCAGAAAGGTCATGCCCAAGTACGAAGAAATGAATACATACCATAGAATGTTGTATGGTATGCCACCAAAGAATTGTCATCCGAGATATAATCTAGATTTTCCAGTAGACCCAAGTGATGAGAATTCCGAAATAAAACCATTGTATTTGCAACCAATGAAAAATCGATATGCTGCTGAAAGGGCAGGATATTTTGATGAATGGATTGAAATATCGAAACATGATAAAACGTATGAATATGTGAAATATATGACAACTAAACGTATTCATCCGTTCGTATCAAGACTTGCAAGTAGATACGAACTTTTGTATGTGCCTGAGACAAGTATATCTACATTGGCAAGTGATTTCCGTGAAGTGTATGAAGAGTGTACTAACTTTATGATACTGAGATATTATAGTGAAGCATACAGAAACCAATATGAATATTATGAAGGTTTTGTAGGTCTTGCCATACTTTTTATGACCTTACAGCGTATGCATGCAAAATATCTTGAAGCTGATATGACACGTGATTTTTATGATTTGGATTCTATTAGAATAGTTTATGAGGCATATTCCGTCCCATTTTTTGAAACCATTCCTGTGGAATATCATAAAAACGTCGTAAAAGCAATAAATAGATTAATTTCATATAAGGGTTCAAATACTGTATTTTTTGATCTATTTTCATTATTTGATTATAATACGCTTACGATATATCAGTATTACCTTATGAAACAGCACAAAACAGATTCTGATGGAAATCCATTGTTTGTACGAAATGCAAATGGTGAATTAAATCCAAGAGAAATGTTTGATTTGAAGTTTGTAAAAGGTAATATCGGTGATAACCCATATAAATATATCGTTGATGCTAATAATGATATCAATTATTATGGAGTAACTTCTGCAGATCCATTTTGGTTAAATGATACTGATTTAATGGATAAAGCATTCAACTCTGAATATAATTTTATTGAGACCAAGTATATCGGTATACAAATGGTATTTAGTCTTACTAAATTTATCTTTGAGAATAGTTATTTCATTCGGATGTTAATGGATAATCGCGATGTTACATCAATGCTATTTTTATCACATGGCAAGATTGGTACTGATGTAGATATATTTACATTGATTATTTATATCAATGCAATCGTTTGTATGCAATTAGGCGTATCTGGAAATATATCTGATATATTCACAGACCCTACGAAAATGGCAAATATATATGGATATAATTTTGTAAAAGATGTTTCCTGTGTATATGAATTTTTGTGCAGACAATATATTGTAAATCGTGACTTCTCTTCAGAGATATACGGTGATATGTCAAATGTTGCTGCAATACTTGATATGTCTAGTCCAGATATGGAAAAATTCAATGATTTTGTTAGAGATAACACTACGAATACATATCAAAGTGATGCCACATGTTCTGTATGCAGAAATGTAAGACAAATGAATGATCCTTTATACTGCACAAATACTGTTTGTGAATGTAATTCGGATAAAGATGCCAAAAACTTTGACTCTGTTAAGACTATCTATAACGTTAGTAATGATACTATTATAGATTACGAGCAAATTTATATTATTCGTTTTCTTGATTATGGTTTAACCATAGATGAAGCATATACTAAGTATAGTGAAATGCTCTTAGAAACCAAAAATTACATATATAATGCCGGTTCTGAGCCAGCCGATTTAACTCCGGAGCATTTAACGATTGCTAAAAAGATAAAGTTCAAACAAGAACTAAAAGATTATGTTAGTGGTGTACTTGAAGACGCATGGTTAAATAATATCGATTATTTTAAAGATATTATTCCAATAGCATATTCTTCAATTAAAACAAATGCCAAAAACGTACGTGATTTCTTTAAAGTATATTTCGGTAATCCGGACAATATTGATTTCGACCATATCATACGTAAATACTTTTTAAATAATACATCAATTAAAAGTAATGTATGGGGTTATGAAAGTGGAACACGTGTAGGTTCCACTGAGCAAACTTTGGTAGAAAGTACTGCATATCGTATCATATCAACCGAAATTCTTAATATTATTAATAATGATATTACCATATCAAATGGCAGTACGGAAGGTATATCCGCTATAAATAAATCTTATAATGCCATTAAAGATCTATATGATCAATTTACAGATTTATTGTGGAGAATCAAGGATCCTAAAGCGTTTAGTGCAGCACGTCGACTTCAAAAGATGCTTTTAACTACAAGATATAGTGAAAAAATCTTCATGAAGAAGGATGGTACATTAGCTGCAACATATATGGATTTATTGGAAGATATAAATCCGTTACTAGCGCTAAGAATTAAAGATATGGATGATAGCAAACTGCTAACTGAATTGGATTATACTTTACAATGCTTAAAGAAATTGGCAGATAACTTAAAATATATACAGAGTTTTGGTTCTGCTAATACTAATCGTATTGTGGAGTATATCTATTCCCTGATAAGATTTTTCAAATCAGCAAAAGCAGATTTGATTGATTTTAATATTGAATATATCGTTGATGGAAAAACTACCAATATGTTAAAATTAATGTCAGTGCTTGAATTTAGACATAAAAATGGAGTATTAACTCCAGATGAAATGTCTCTATACGACTATCTTAAAACGATATATAAGAAAATTACTATTGATGGTGGCGAGTTGGATTTAACAGATTTTATGTTATTACAATCGCGTCATTTTAATATAAAAGACAATCTTACATTAAAAGATGACATACATATCGATAGAGATGTTGCATCTTATTATAAGCACATAGATGAGTTATCTTTGTTTGATTTTATAACGTCAAATAAGAAAACAGTAAAACTTTCTAATAATGTTACATTGAAAGATGTATTGATGAAAATTGATTAAAGGAGTTGACTTTATGAACGTCATTAGAGATACATTGCCATTAACCCAAATGATTTCAGAGCAACAGGAAATCGCTGCTAGAAAGCATGGTATTCCTGTATTTAAGGGCAAATTATTTAAGCATGAGGGTCCAATGGATCAAAACCTCGATAAATATGGTAGACCTATTTTTGAATTCGTAAATAGTAATACAGTAGTTATTGGTGGAGCTGTACTTGCATTGGAAAAGCTGTTTGGTTCCACATCATCGTTTATGCCTAAAACATTGAATGAAATGTATGGAGTAAATGATACAGTTGAGTATTCAAATGAAGAAACCACCATTAAGCTATTTGGTGTTGGTATAGGTGGATGCGGTCTAGAATGGGGCACTGCATATGATCCTGACTTTAAGCAGAATAGTTTGGGAGATTTGAACTCATCCATGATTCCATTTAGAGTATCCCCGAATGAGACTATTACTCCTGATGAAAGTGGAGTTACACCAGCCAATTACTTCTTTAGAAAGAAGATACCCGTTGGCACAGGTGACCAGTACTATGCTTGGTATCTAAAGGAATTTTCAAATAACCCAGTACCTATTAAGTCACTGTGGCAGGATACTCTTGATCCAAATGATGATGGTGCCGAAATTACCGGTACTGATTTGGATATGAGTCGTACTGATTTAATAGAGTGCTTCGGTGAATGTATACTTTCTTTGGGTGAAGAGGACCTTAGAGAATATTATACTGCTGCTGGCAATTTAAAGAATGCCAGATATAATCAGATAGGATTATTTAGTGGTGTAAAGAAGCAAATCGAACCTTATTATTGGGATTATGTCGGAGTTAGACTGTTCTCAGTAGTTAACTTTGATAATGTTTCTGTAAAGGAACCATCTTCTACGACATATGCATACAGAATATATGCAGCAGTTTAATTAAAAATAATATGAAGGATAGCAAAAACTATCCTTCATATTTTATCTTGTATGAACGAAAAAAAATGTATATGACTGGTTGCCCTAGTCATATACATAAAATTAAATTTCATACCTGCTACTGATACTACAGATACAACAAATACCTCTTACAATAATGTTATTATATTTTAAATAAAAAATACGAAGATTAGAGTATAAAATTCAAGTATATATAATAATTATGTCGGTAACTACATAATATCGACTAAATAATTTTACTTATAAATTATTTAATTGAAAGCGAAGGAGGTATAAACAATGAGCACTGATGTGAAGATTCCAGAATGGAATCATGTGATACTCGTCAATGATTTCAATGATGGGTATTGGGACGACGACTTTGAGTTCGCGTGTCCAGAAGCTTTTAAGGCTTTAACTAATTTAAAGCCAAAGTACAGTCAACCTGGAATGTATATGGAAGCTATCAAGATTTACAATAAGTATATTGATATTGCTTACGAGTTCTATGGTGGTGAAATGGCTGTACGCTTCATTCAGAAGAAAACTGGTATGTTGCCAAAAGGCATTGTACCAAGACCTGCACTTAATAAGAAAGGTGCAAAAAAGTATGTCGCAGGCGCGACTTATGATTCTGGTGTTTATGTACCAGAATTGTCAGCCGAACAACGGGAAAAACTTTCTGAAAAGTATATAATGGATGTCAATCCGGAAGATATCCATTTTTCTGAAGAAAAGATTCCCAGACAGATTCGACGTGCAATTAGGAGAGGCGTTGAAGAAGTACAGGCTAGAAGAAATGCTCGTGCATCTTATAAAGAATCTTCTGCATTGTACACCACAGACGTAATTTCTCAGGTAATGTTGAATGCAGACAAGATACTTGAGGATCCATACACAAATCTTGATGACATCAATGCTTCGGCATCTGGTATGTCGTTGGAAGATCATGTTCGTGAATATGACAAACGTCATGAACATGACGATGAAGAATATCGCGAAATCGATGCACCTATAGACGATGTCAATGATATGTATAGTTATGCAAATAGTTATACATCAGCATATAGACAGCGTTTGGCTAATGACACTTATGTACTGAAAATCATGAGAGATGCTGGTATGTCAATATTCACTGATAGGCAGTTAAAGCATATGTCACCAGATATGAAGGTAAGATATAGAAATGTATTTGGTGGCGATGCCATGATGACGAAGAAGGAATTTAAAAAGTATTCGAAAAAATACGAAAAAGATACTAAGAAATATCAAAAGGAAGTGTCAAAACATCGTGCTTCGGCAGATAGAGCATTGGCAAATCTTTTGTCATCTCGGAGTATCATAAATGTAATCAATGAGGAGATGGATGATTAATGTCAAATGCATTTACCAATCCATTATCGATTGTAAATACCGATTATATCTCAAAATTAAATGAGGCGAAACAGGAGAAGATACAATCAAAGATAAACAGATTTATCCCAAATGATATTAAGGATAAATTATATCTGATTGCATCCGATTATACAATACCTGACGATAATGATAAAGCAGACATGATTTCAGAAATCATGTCTGAAATCGGTTTTACTGAGATTGGAACCGGTACGAATAGGATAGCGTTTATGAAGGATGGCTATGTATATAAGGTGGCTCTTGATGAAAGAGGCTTTATAGATAACGTATCTGAATATAAACGCTCTATTGAGTTTCCACAATATTTCGCAAAGGTGTATGAAACAAATCGTACTATTCTTGTATGTGAATATTGTGAGTTGATATCTAAGGAGGAATTTCAAAGTAGAAAGAATGAGATTAAACAAATATTGACACTATTGAGCCATTATTATGTAATGGACGATATCGGTTTGACTACAAAGAACTATTGTAATTGGGGATTGCGACAAAGAATTGATAGTGATACCCAAGATTTAATTATAATAGATAATGCATATCTATACCCAATAAGAAATAATACAAATATGCTTACCTGCTTTTGTGGTTATCCAATAGAACCAAATTCACTGTTTACGGGATATCAGTGTACCAATAGTTCATGTGGTGCGCATTATTCAGTAGACGAAATCCTGAATAAAGCAGGATTCGACTTCGATAATGATGATACTCAAATCATCAATGCTCTCCAAACAGGTAAAACTGATGGAGAAAACAAAGCAATTTCTATCACTGGTAATGATTCTGGTGAATTAAAATTCATTGATCCCAGTGACAAGGAATATATCAACAAAATAAACGAAGCTTACAAATCTGCCGACAAGGTTCAGTTTGAACCAAATGCCGTAACATCAAGAGATATTTTTGGAGATGATGGTGATGGCGATGATGAACCTACAAAGGAAGAATATGTTAAGCTTAACGAGATATTAAAGAGGAGGAAAAACCAATGATCGTTATTATTAAGAAGGATGACATTATCGACGACTACAAGAAGATTTCCAAAATTTCAAGAATCAATTACATTTTTAATGCAACTGATTCTCCCAAGATCAGGGATTTCGGAAATGTACTGTCAGAATTTGACAGTACAGGAGAAACAAACATATCTGCAACAAGTTTTCAGATTTCTGATGCTTGTTACGATATGGGTATTCCCGAAAGAACAAGAACCAAGAAATTAGATGCTTTCTTCGCATCACAGGAGTTTGCCGCAAATATCATTCAGATTGTATCTGAACAGTTATTACATCCCAATGCAAATTATCTTATTGCACTTCAGAATAACGATTATGAAAAGTTTCATGATCGTTATCTCGAAGCATTTGCAGAGATATTTGAAATGGATGATGTCGACGACTTCATCTTCCTGTATGATGATACACGAAGAATGTATAAGTTTGCAGAGAATCAGCTGAATAAGAAGCTGAATAAAATCGATGATAAACTTAACAACGATGACGAAAACGATGATCTGCTTGATGCAAGAGATGATATTTATGATAAAATAAATTCTCTTAAGGAAGCAGATGATCCAGACATATCTGACAAAAAGGCAAGGAAAATTGTCAGAAAGATATTCCTCGACAGTTGCTTTATTACAAAGAAAGTAATAAAGAAGCTTACCAAGTCAATAAGCAGATATCAGGAAACATCGAAGTCACGTAGAGAAAGAATACGCGACGACGATGACGACGAATAATGTTATATTTAACAGATAGAGGCGTTGAATTCAACGCCTCTATCATTGAATATGATATACGAAAAGCAAATATTAACCTTATGCGATATTATAATCTTTATGATAAATCTAAATTAAATTTTTTAGAGGATTTACCAAAAGATAAACGTGAACGTGCTGTAGGTTTAATGTTGCGAAAAGATCCAGATTTATCTAAAGCTTTGGAGAAGGCTTTTAACGACATCGTTTATGAATTTATGACAGTAAATAATATAGATAAAGATGATGATGTTATAAGTATAAAGAAAGACGCTGTATTTGTATGTAACAAAATATGTCAACATACAGTATTTGGTCCAGTTGAATTTATACCAAAAAACAAATATCATGCATTTATCAACATTGACAGATATGAATTTTATGTTGGTGAAGATCATGTAGATGTTAAAGGTCTTGGTGATTCTGCACAATATCATAAAGATGGTATATGCTTATTAATCTCCGATTTGGTGAATATGCTAGAAACTACATTTGAACCTAGGCGAATAAACGAATATCTAGCACAGATGGTTAAACTATATAAAACCAAATCATTGACAATTGATATGTACAGAGAATTTAACACCAACAGTAAATTTAAATGTAATATTGATGGTAGAGATATGTATTTAAATGATGTAGGATATGAATATCTTGATGAACATGTTGATATATCATTTAACTATATTAATATAATTCTACCGTTAATGAGATTATTCATGTAAAATAAAAGAGAGCAGCAATGCTCTCTTTTTTTATAAAAAGTAAAGAAGGGATGGATACTATTATATGTATGATAAGAAAAACTTTATTAAATCACTACTAGACCCAGAACCGGATGAACTAGAACTGGTACAAATAGATTTAGATATTGCAGATATAACCATTTGTGATATTCTGAGAAACTTAAATAAAATATATCCTGAGAATTGTAGAGACAGATTTGCTATGAAAGACGGCAAAAAAATGGTTGCTGTTATATGCAAATCCGATTTACTGGAACCGATATCCGGTATTGTATTAATTATTGGCAAAGACCCTAATATAAATACTAAAACCAAAAACTATTTAGTATTGTCAATTGACGAATCGTTTATTTCGAGTGAGGATACAATTAATACATTAAATGATGAAATGACTAAGTATATGATAGAAACTGTCGCACAGGCAATTCCATTATTTAATAAATTTTATTGTAGGTACGTTTATAATGATTATGAATCCACATTACAGGATTGATGTAAATAGGTACAAATGCCGAATATATGGTGTTTGTACCTATTTTTCGTACATATATTATATTGATACAAATAATATATGAAAGAGGTATAAATATGACTATTAAATTTACAAAAGAGGAATTTGAATTACTTAAAGATATAATTGGCAGAGTTGGGATCAATCCTGTACAGTTTGGTGTAACCAATGATAATTTAACATTACAGGCAGATTCTGATAAGTTAATCGATTTTGTAATTCATAGTTCTGGCTATCAGAAGCTTATTAAGATGAATTCTATTAAGCTGAATATGATTTCTAAGAAAATCAACAAATATTTGTATGATCTGCCAAGGGGTTTCTTCATAAGAAGCCACATTAAATAAAAAAATAAGGAACCCATATGGGTTCCTTATTTTTTTATTTAATATTAAGCACTCGAATCCAGTCATGGATTGTCCACTCCTGACTGGATTTGATCATATTTTCAATTGCCTCCTTTTCGGCATATTTATCCAATATCTTTTTGCCTATTATTTTTCCAATGAAAGATACTGAAAACATTACTTTTAGTATTCTTCTGTCTACCTTAGTAAACAATGCCATGCCGGCTATTGATAACAATGTACCGGCGTAAAAATTATCTGCAAACATTTCAATTGCCATTGCTTTTGGTGAGTATTTTGCAACGGTTTCAATCGATTTTGTTACATATTCCGTTGTTGCATTTGTTTTCTTCGATGCTTCTGTCACACATCTTTTAATCATTTCCATTCCCTTGTTAATTACCTTTTCCATCATTTTAATTACCTCTTTCTTATAATATTATTATTTATATACTTCAATACAAAGATCATTATCTTTGTATCTTATTAATATGATATATAACTATAAGAGAGAGAAATACGGATAAAAAATAACTACGTAATGCATTACGTAGTTATTCTCTAGGTGATACTGCGATAGCAGTATGGATCGTATTCACCATATATTATATATAGATGTAATTACGGAAATAAATATTTTGATATACATAGATATAAAAATTATAAATAAAAATGGAGGATAAATTTATGAATTTTGTATTATTCACTTCGATAATAATATTGATTGCGTTAACATTAATAATGGTCTTCGCATTTATATATTGTGTATTTAAATATATAATTATTAAGTTTAAATCCAAAAATACTGAACTTACCGTAAGTGAATTATTTTCTGCTATTGGTATAGTAATTAATAACGAAATAAGTTTATACGAGCGAAATTTATTAGAAAACAACGGAAAAGTTCTTACCAACGCCACATATGACACATATTACAAAGATTTGGTTACGAATATTATTAACGCATTATCAGATGATATAGTTGAACGTTTATCATTTTTTATAACGAGAGAAGCATTGTATAAAATGATATCAAGGGAGGTTCAAATATACTTAAATAACAAAATCGAATAAAAAATAAGGTATTCCAAATTGGAATACCTTATTTTTCTTTTATAGATTAGAATGAAACATCGTTTCCGTTTGTCTTCGGGATCATAGAAATTGCATCTCCACCGAATACAATATTGGTTTTAAATCCAGATGCTGTATAGTATGCATCAAGGGTATTGATAGCAACTTTATCCGTCTGGAAACTTGTAAGATCTTCAAGCATTACATAGCCGTCACTCTGAAGTTCTGCTAGTGCTTGGGTTTTAGCCGCTTCGTCATCAGCTCTAAAGCCCAATAACTCCTTTAAGCATTTTTCTGCTCCGTATGTAGTGAGAGCATATGTTTCAACATCAGTCGTTCTACCATTTTTATCCTTACCGGTAACCTGACCTGTGATGTGATTACGCTGGTCAAGAGAGGTTGAACCCGAATTCTTATGATGAACGGATTGTGGCATTCTCTTGATATGCGTATAACCAACGGGACAAGCTGTTGGAGTTACTATAGCATGCTTTCCACTTGCATCGTTATTAGTATGATAAACAACCACTCTTTCATAAAGTGGTATATTTAAGAATTTTGCAGCTTTTTCGATGTTTTCAAGTTTAGCGTCATACTCATATTCAACAGTTTCCCAATATGGATACATCTTATCATTATCTCTGAATTTCTTCATCCATTTATCAAAATCGACATTGGATTTAGAATTAAACATGGTAGTGTATTTCTTACTATTATGCTTGCTTGGATCAAGTATATCGAATGTACCTATAAACGTAGTCATAAACTGTTTACGCTTTTCGTCAATATTTCCAGATTTTTCAAAGTAATCTTTAATTACACGTCGTTTCAACTCAATCAATACTTTATTTCCAAATAATGAAATGTATATTGAAGGAGTTTTACGTGCAAGTATCGACAATGGAGATATAAATGCACTTACTTCCTCATCGGGTCTAAATTCACTCCAAGGCTCTTGACCCTCTGGTATTACGTTTGATACGACGCCCTTAAGTGCACAATAGTTAGTTGTCTTATCACCCTTCTTGATAATATCCTTATGGCGAATATAGAATTCAATAAGGACACCATTACCAACATATTCATTCTTAACTTTACCATATGAAGATGCTGATTTCTCGGGAGATTCGGTTATTAATTGACCACACTTATAGAATTTATTATCTGATGGATTCTTATATTTATCCAGTAAAGAATCCCTTTTCCTGATTTGACTGTAATAATTTTGTACTACCTTACGCAGTGATGGAGATAACTCATCTAAATCGACTGTGCAATACATTCTTATTCCGATGATTTCACCACTATCTGTTGCCTTAAGTGTAGTAGATGTACTATCGATGAATTCATTTACTTGATCAGATGTCATGTTCTTACTAATTTCATTAATAAGACGCATTTCTTCCTCATCTTCACCATACTTGTCATACTTAATAAGCACATCTCCAATATTTACATGGTCACCTATTTTACTGAGCTGACCAACCTTGGTAGTACTTGGCAGTGATACAGATTTCTTGACAATTGCCCAATACCCGAGTCTTTCGGATAATTTTTTGGTCATAGGTTCAGAGTCTTCCAATATATCATCGATCGAAGCGATTGCAACTTTTGCAAGAACACCAATGTTCATAGATGCTGTTAATTCATCCTCATCTTTAGTAAATGCACGTGGTTCGGTTGCTATAACTTCATTCTTCTTGAATTTCGAATTTAGTACTAAATTTGTCTTAAATTGAATTTCGACATACATACCATCAGATGGATTATTACGAATAACTGGTTTAGTATCGAATGAATCGTGAGTTCCATCCTTGTATTCCAATATATAAACACCATCCTGAATATCAACAACCTTTCCATCTTGTTTAGCAACAAAACAGAATTCGTTGTGTAGATGATATGCAACTACACTTTCTACCTTATTGCCCATAAGTACAGGAGATGCATCATCGGTTAGCACCATGTGTGTAGTTTGACCCTTCATCATTGCACTACGTTGTGGATCATCATGTCTTATACCAGGAGGTGTTAATAATTCTGCAGGAGTAAACAACTGTGTTGGGTTTAAATCGTTGATTTGATCTGGTGGAGTTACATCTATGTATCCATTGGTTGATGTGATGTTTGGCTCAAGTGATAATTGCCTGATAATACCATTATTAGAATCTGCAGGAGTAGTTATACCAAATACTCCAAGCATTGATTCATCATATGCACGCTTTTGCATACTGTAATTATCAGTTTTATTAAAGCCAGATAGTGTAATTCCTTTGGAAGATCCTTTGATAGTTACTGCTCTGGTTTTTTCAAGGGTTGCTACTGGATTCATTATAGATTCATTCTCTACGAGTGATGAATTTGTTAATGATTGCATTATAGCGTTTTGACTTATAGAGAAAGTATTGTTACGTTTTCTGTAAGCACCCTTTCTATATCTACCATATGCTTGTGCTATATATTGATAAACTATTTGGGAAACTATCTCATTTCCACGAATACGTGTATTTACCAAGTCATTGGTTGATGCATATTGGTTATTTACCAATAGTTTGCAAGCATAGAAGAATACACCAGTTATATCGGTTGGCATATTAAAGTCTTGCAGTATTTCCTTTGTTTTAGGATCGATTAAGAAGTCTTTAAATTGGTCTAAGTTGTAAGATTGATTAGCTGATTTATAGAACATTGTCAGCATGTCGATGTATGTGTCCTTTGAATCCAATGCTTCGAGTGAATATTCAGAAATTGGCAAACCACTTAAACCATTTAACAATAATTGGTTTTCGTAAGGATACTTGTCCCATACTACCAACTTATCAGATGTGGTGATTACACCCTTTGTAAATGAATAGTTTTTACCATATTTGCTGATAATATCATTTTCATCATCAAATAATTCATACTTAATATTGCAATGCTCCATAACTTTTGTAAAACCTTCACAGAATAGAAGGAATAGTACACACGGGATAAATTCATCGAGTATTTTTACACGAGCATATGCAAATCTCGCATTAGACTTTTCGACTTTAATCTTCTTTATTTCTTCGGGTGATAGTAATGACATGATAGTATCAGAAATACTATTATCCACGATTTCTAATGGATGTTTTTCGTTATTTCTATCGACCGTATATCCAATCGGAATTCTTAAACCGTTTTTATATGCACTGGTATCAATGTTATACGAATCCAATGTATCAATAGCTTCTTTAACATCAAGGATGAAATGTGCTCTATTGATAGTAAACTTGGTTATTGATTTTGATAAGTAATCAAAATCAAGATCGGTTTTATAATGAGCATTTTTAACCTTTGCATTACCATATACAACATGGTATTTTTCATTATTTTTGGTTAAGAATTTTTGTAAAGCGATTATCTTAGCATCTACGGATTTACCATATCTAACAACTGTTACCTTGTTATACATGGTACATATTTGAACCTGATTTCCACCAATCTTTACAATTGGCTTAAATATACGCTGCTTCAAAATATGTTTTTTGCTACCACCTGTATATATGTAACAGTCATCAATGATTATGGGCACATCGAATTTCAATTCATGCACTTTATCATTTTCATCACGGAGCTTATATGTCAAGGTTTTCTTCTGATTAAATAAATCAGATGTATCTTCCTCTTTTATATCTTCGATAAACATCTTGATGTCGGTATTTGATAATGATGCTACTGCGGCATCTACATCCTTCTTGTACTTTTTCTCAACGTAATCTTTATCGAAGTTTACATATTTAGAAGTTTTTAGATATGGATTGGTTGCTTTTACTACATTTGAAAAATCTGATTCTTCAACTATCTTTGATTTTAATTCATCGACATCTTGTGATAGTATTTTATTCTGCTTCTCGGTTGCAACTTCTATCAGTTTTAATGTTTGCTTACTTCTTTCAGGAATAAACTTATTGATATATACCTTTTGCTTGATTTCATCTTCAACGGCATTTAACAACGTATCTTGGTCTGCATCAATCAACTCTGGATGGTCGTCCAAGAAGTTGTTAACTGTATCATCTATTTCTTCCTTTTCAGCGTTGATATTAGTATCGGAAGTTTCCTCGCTATCTTCGACTTCATTGTTAGATGTGCCATCATCGTCCACGTTGAATATATTTGGTGTTTGTGTGGTGTTATTTCGACTTACTGTTTTAACCGGTGTGGGTGTTTTTTCAGTCTTTGATTTTGTTTCCTTTGTCTGTGAACTATTTCCAGTAAATCTTTTTACCATATCATTTACGATATATTCACGCTTTGCTCTATCATAAGGATCTATTTTCTCAATAGTGATATCATTGCCATCTGTTTCATCCGTGAGTTCCTGCTTATTATCTGCATCGTCTATTGGCTCTTCAACATGACGTATTACACTCATCTTTTTCAATTGTGTCTTAAGACGATTGAAAATACTCTTTGCAGTTGAAGGTTCCAGCATATCATCACTTACAGGAATTTTAATGAATTCTCCAGCTTCTTCATTAGCAATGATGATATCTGCACCTAGTTCAACAAGTGGTGTTAATAGCACGTTGTATCTATATAGACATGCCATAATTATTGAAATCGGGTTATTCATGCAGTCGATGGTAACACCAATTTTTGCACCCATACGTTTCCATTCTGCATATGATATATAAAGGATTTTATTTTCGTATCCATCATAGCATCCGGCATTGATTTTCGAAATTATAAAATCAATATACTGGCTACAGGTAAGCTGAATATTTCGCTTGTATTTATACTTAAAATATAAGTCATTCCATCTACCCAAATCATAAATATATGATTTACAATTCTTTGATTCAGTCTCCATCATTTCGCGAGTTCTGAATTTTATAATGGAATCATTATCATTTGAGAAATTTCGTCTTTCCTCCAATAACAGATTCTTATGAACACGTGTTTTACCAATTTTTTCATTGATAAAAGTATCTGTGGTGTATAATCTGATTTGAGACTTACTGAAAGAAATAAATTTACTGTTAATAATTCGCATACTAGCAGCTCTATTAGGACTTAACAAAATGAGAATATTGCCAATGCCCATTTTTGAAGTTTTTGGCATTAATATCTCTTTTTGATTTTTATAGTACATATATTTCCTTATATTTTTATATGCTACTGCTTCAATAGCAGGTGTATTATTCATTATAAATCCCACCTTTTCTGACATTTTTAATCAAATGTTTTTGGATATGGACATTTATTATAATTAGCCAAATAGAAAGTGGGGAAATGTATGAACCTAAATTTATTTATTCGGGCATTGGAATCTTTTCAATTACCAGTTTTTGATAATTCGCATTCAGTTTTAATAAACAATAAGAAATACTTTCCATTGTATATAATCCTATATGCAAATAAAGGAATGGTAGGTGATGCTATACGTTCTTTTACAAAAGAACCTTATTCACATTCATCTATTTCATTTGATACTAGTATGACAAATATCTATACTTTCGGGCAACGAGTCATTTTATCAACTGGGGGGGGGCAAAATAATAACGAAAAAACAATTACTAAAAAATTGGGTGCATCAATTGAATCATTCACAAAAAGTATAGATAAGTTTTCATATCCTTCATTTGCAAAGGTTGCTATTTATGCGACGTACTTTAGTGAGAATAATATGAATTCTATAAAGGATTATATAAGTACAATATTTAGTAATCCGGATAACTATAGCTATAATTCGACCGGTTTAGTTAAATATGCCCTTGGAAAATCGTCTGAAAGTGAAACGAGAATGTTTTGTTCCCAATTTGTGGCAAATATTTTAAAGATTGGTGGAATAAAATTAGAAAAGGAATCCTCTCTTTATTCACCATATAGTCTAATAAAATCAGAAAATATAATTGATGTATGGACTGGATTTATTGGTAATTACGATAAACGAATCGTTGATAGACGAATGAAAAATATATCAAATAACGTAATGCGACTTGGACTTGTTAATGACTAAAAAATATATGCTGTAGATATCTACAGCATATATTTTTTATATTTTTATGTCATATCCTGTTACGGTATGACCATCCAAATTTTGTTGGTCGGTGCCCGAAATGTTGTGCTTTATCATATAATCATTATAATATCCAAGATTTACATATAAAATAAATCTATATGTAAATAATTTATTGGTTTTATATATAGTTAATGTGTACTTAGACCAATTGATATCGAATTCAGTATCATCACTCGCATCTATATTATTAAATATAACTCTGGGTATTAGTAATGTAGATATGTCATTTCCTTTTGAGAGCATATCATCAATCATTGTTTTTAACTCTGCTGGTAATGCTGGAGTTATATCTATTTCTTCATCTTTGCCATCATTAATAGGGTCAGATTTAATTATTACTGAATTAAATAATGAGTATCCTCTATCTATATAGTCGGTATCATTAAATAATCTATCGTATGTATAGATTGGTGTGAATGTAGAATTGTCATCATCATGCATACATAATTTGATTTGTTTATATATACCCTTTTTACCATATAAAATATAGCTTGCAATAACATTAAATTCGCACTCTATTTTGAATGTTATTGCACAACTATCTTCAACCATATTTTTTCGTTGTGCCTCGTCTATACTTAAATCTTCAAATGTGGTTAAAATATTTTGTGGATAATATAAGAAATGGGCATCTCTACTGGTTGCATCTCTCATTTTATATGTGATAGGATACGATGAGAAATTTCTCAAATATCTGGTTAATGATGGTATATTTTTTGGGTCATCAATATTAACACCTACAATTTCACACAAATGAATTAATAGCTCGGATGGTATTAATGATTCAAGTGAAGTTGGTACATATTTTGTTATACCCCATGCAAGAGTATTTTTTAGATATGACATTATTTCTAATGCGGCGTAATATGAATTGAACTGAATAGCAACATCAAAATTCATTTTACATCTATTTATTTTGAAACCCATACCAACAGAGTATCTTGGGTCGTAAAAGAATTTTTGTATTGCAAGACCACTACCTGTCGCTGTACCATCATAATGGATAAGCTTTGTACCACATAGGAAATTATTGCCGGTTAATGTATCCAGTGGCTCAAATGTTGGTCTAATTATCATGAAAGGACGTTCTTTTTTCTTAAACTCATCTTTTGTATTTATATATCGTTTAAAATATCTAAATGGGGTCCGAGTAGATATAGTACTATCCTTTAGTAAATTTGGAGGCAAATTAGATTTCAAATACATTTCTATAGCACTCGTAACGTTCGAGAATATATGACTTATGGATGTTGAAGATGTGAAGAATATCGAATCCATAAAGTTATTCATCTCCCTTATTAAAGATTAATAAGATGTTTGATATGCATAAAATCAACGTTCTTTTTGTATCTGCCTTTTTAAGACAACTAATTAACATTTGTGAAAATCGAGGTGGTTAAATTGATAATGACAGAAGCTATGGATTTTTTGAACTTTTTATTACATCTTGCATTTTTTTATATTCCATGCACTTTAGGAACGATAACAGCATACCTCGTTAAAAAAGAATTATATAAATCAAATCCAGCAAAACGTAAGGCTATTCGAAATAAAAAATTTAGTTCGGTATTTATTACTTCCATAATACCATCTGTAATAATCTCTATAATGGATAGTGCTGGATTTCTTCAGGAGACTATACAAAGTTATAAATATGGTATAGCAATATTGATCGGTGTTATAGGTGAAGATGTTAGTGCTTATTCATTAACGCTTAAAAATCTTGCAATTGCAGTATGCGCGTTAACCAAAGGCGTTGAAGGAGTTAAAGAATTAACCGAACAGATAATGAAAGAGGACGAGAATGAAAAAAAATAAGGGTAACGATTTTGTTACCCTTATTTTTCTGTTATTATAGTACATCATACCATGGAGTTATATCCATAATATCTCTGAGGTCGATATTAAAAAGTATTTCGCCATCTTCAGTATTTCTTATTTCATCTGGGATTACTTTTTCGGCATATTCTTTTATGAGATTCAATACTAATATCAGTCTCATTGCCAGAATATTGGTACGGATGTATCTAGTTGTTCTTACATGAGCATAATGCAACCATGATTCGGATGTACATATATTCGCCAACGCTTCACTTGATTTAAGCAATCTTATATATGCGTCGTGTTTGAATATGTTTGACGTTATGTCGGATATCAGTGTGTCATCAGTAGTAAGATAATGAAATAACCGATCAATCATAACATCCGTTGATGTTGAAATATCGGTTATATAATCCAATGTAGTTTCGATAAAATTCTGACTTATTATCATGCAATTTCGCCTTTCTGTCAAATCTTCAAAAATCTTAAGATTTGACAGATGAGAAGATATATCGTCTTTATTTACGCAATACCTGCAGAAGTATGTTTTATGATTGAACAAACGATTGCGTAAATCCCCGTTCCAGTTGGTGAGTTTATTGGGTTTGTCAATTCTTTTCATATCAAATTTTCCTTTCTGCTTACTGCTTTAAATTATCTATTGCAATGGTCATGGCATTCAGAACTCTTGACAATATCCTGTGATTGCATAATGACCAATCAATCATAAACGTTGCAACTCTTTTTGAGACATTGTAAATTTTCATATATTCTTCAGTTATTATGGTTTTATATCGCCACAGATAACTAAAATACTTTTCGCCATATATAGTGTCTCCCGAGACTGTAGTTTTTGGAATATCCGTATTAATCATGATTTATACCTCCGTGGTTATATTTTTATTATTGTAATAATATATATATAAAATTATAGTTAAGGAGTGGTGTATAATGTCAAAATTAACATCAATGTCAACATCTATATTCGACTCAATAAATAAAATGAGATTTGAAAAAGTTTCATACAAACAGTGGGAAAAGGATTACATGGAAAGAATTGCTAAATATTCAATAGCATTCGAACCAAATAATATCAACTCTCAGTATGAAGCTTGTGCGGCTGCATATGAACAGATAACTCTTCCTACAAGAGCTACACCAGGTTCTGCAGGGTATGATTTTTATTTACCCTATAATGTTACCGTACCTTATCGCTTTACGGCTGATAATGATACACTGTTATTGCCTACTGGCATCCGCTGGGTCGTAGAAAATAACAATCCCGTTGTACTTAAATTGTATATCAGAAGTTCAATGGGAATTAAGAAAAATATGGTGCTTGCTAATGGAACTGGCATTATTGATGCTGATTATTGTAAAGCCGTTAACGAAGGTCATATAATGATAGCCGTTAAGATGCCTAAATATCCATTTGTAATCGATGAGCCAAATATACGTATCGCACAGGGTATTATTTCAAATTATCTTGTGGTGGATAATGATATTGTGGTAGAAACCGCAGATGATTCCAGAAAAGGTGGCTTTGGTTCCACTGGTAAATAAATAACTAACATTTCAGATATATATCATACCGATGGTAAACATGAAACTGGTATAGAGATTTCCGTAGCGGGTCTATATCGGATTGGATTTAACTTGTCAAAATAAAAATAAAGGTGGTATAAATATGAAACTATATGATGTTATCATCAAGGAATTTACTGATGATGACAATATCAAAAACCTTGCAAAACTTTTTATGGGTAATCCCATAGATAACGGTGTTTCCGAAGAGGAATTCCGTAATACTTTCGTACATGCGGTAGGATATGATCCTACGAGGATGTATGATTATAAGAAGATAGATGACATGGTCGATACACTTGCGTCGAAGTCCAAAGTCAATGTTGAAAAAGCTAAAGAGACATCCAAGCAGCGCTATGATAATGAGAAGGATATTTTAATGGCTCGAATCACTAGTGAGGAAATGGGTGTTTTTACAAAGGCAGCCTGGGAATCTGCAACTACTGAAGCTCGTTCACTTGTAAATCAGTGCTATAAAATACTGAATGATTACAACAGCGGTAAAATTGATTCCAATGGGAATTTAATAAGTCATCCTATATGTGATTTACTGTCAAAGCCCACAAAAAATTATGAGCTTGATGACGATGATGACGACTTCGATGATGATCTCGACGATGATTTTGATACTGATTTCAACGACGATGATCTCGACGATGAGGATGAATAAATAATCAAATAGGAGGTACAGAGTATGGACAAGGATAGAGAGTTACTCCCCGAAGACGGTTTTGAGATTGAAAACCGAATCTTCAAGCTCATATTCGATACAAATGAGCGACCTCGTTACAGGTCAGAGGTCAATAAAATATTCGCAGACCTGTTTGGTGTTGACAGAGTAGCCAACGCCTTTATCGATAATAGCAGTGCGGCAATGAATCAGCGAGCACTCTTTTATCGTGTCGCAAATCCCAAACGACTCTACAGTATGCTTGTAGAGAAAAATCGTGATGGAAGTTGTGATTTTAAGATCTTCAGGATAATGGTAAAGCTTCTCAGTACGATTGCAAACAGCTCTCGTATCTCGAGAGATGACAAATCATCGTATTATGAGAAGTACGAAGATCTTCTCAATATCCTCCGTGAGGAATACGATATTGAATCAATCCTTTCTATTGAATCGATTTCAAATCCTCTTAAGGCTGCAAAGAAGATAATCAAGGATCGTGGCGATAATTACGATTATGATTTCTATGGCGGCTATGGCTATGGTGGGTATGGTAATTACGGTAGATTTAAGTCTACCAATTACTCTGATGATGATTCTGAAGGATATAATGACTATAACGATTCATATTTCAACAGAATCATCAAGGGAACTTCTTTTGAAAGGGAACCTGGACGCAAGAAGGGTTCTAACAGAAAGAGGAAGTACTCATCATCATATGACGACGATGATGATGACAGGGATCATGCTGTTGATTCAAAGGAAGAATCTTCCGGTATCAGCAGTGATGACATAATGTGTGAAATGACTGATCAGTTGAAAACCTTGGCGACTGCAGTGGTGGAATTACAGAAAAAGGTAGACAACCCCAGCGGTAGTGTAAAGGTAGTTGAAGCTGAACCAGAATTTACACCGCATCAAAGGTCTGATGAGACGTCAAAACTCATCATGACAAAATTATCACAGGCAATTGGTGCCATCAATGCACTGAATAAAAATTCAAAGTCAATGCAGAATGCGATTGATGATTTAACATCACATGTTGCTGGCCTTGAAGATGATTTATATGGTGATGACGACGGTACTGTTGTAACTAATGGTGAAAATGTTGACATAGATGCAATTATCGCTAACAGTTACAATGCCGATGATTCTAACAACAACTCCAATCCCACATAAAGTTACAAGTGGTTGAGAGATAGTAGTTAAAAACTACGACTCTCTCAACCACATTGTAATTCTATTATAAAGGAGGTATGCTAGAATGATGAATTGTCTTGACGGTTTTCGTCATTTGGATACTATTCAGAAGCATCAAAAACTGAATGAGGTATTTGCAACTGATTCTGAAGGACCTGGTGGTGCGAATCACGAATATCGCATATTTGAATGTGCCGAAAATAGTGAGGATGAAATTGTGATTATTCAATTTCAGAAAGGTCCCAGGAAGGAACCAGATTCCATACATGGAGTTATCGACGGCGATTTACTCGAAATCGTTCGAGATAGACTCAAATCTTTTCAGAATGGACCCTTTGCTTGCGAATACAATGCCGAAGCTCTTATGCATGTTGAGGCTGCGCTTGAAGCTCTCAACCGTAGGGTGGAAGACCGCATTGCACGCAGAGTCTTAGGTACCAATAATGAATAAAAAACAGGAGGTAAAATATCATGAGTAAGTTTCATGATGAAATCGCAAAGCTGAAGGAAGAGTCTTCTTCAACAGCATTTTCAAAGACAACTCTCGATAAGCTTTCTAATGCGCTTATCAACGACGTTGATTATGTGCAGAAGTCTTATCAGAGAAAGGGTGACTCTTTTGAGATCAAGGAGTCTTATCCCGTAAAGGATTTCAGAAACGGCCTCAAGGCATTCGTAACCAAGGAACTTGGTGTTGACGAAGCAGAGGCAGCTAAGCTTGATACATGTCATTTCACTGATAAGGTTTCTACACCTATTGGAGAGATGGCAGCTCCTCTCGTTAAGGGAGTAATGAAGACTGGCAAGTCTTTCAAGTTTGCTCCCGAGACTGAGAAGGAGACAGTAATGCAAATCTCACTGAGAGAGATGCCTGCCAAGGATGTGGAAACCAAGAAGCCTGAGAAGCAGGCAGATGGTTCTGTTATCCAGGTTCCCACTGGTGATAAGGTACATTACACAGAGAGAACTGAAATCGTAGGAAGCAATAAGCATCTTCCTACTACACGCTATAAGCTCTAATATTATAAAAAATAAATACAATACAAAGCATATGTGATTTGAAATAAGCAGTATGGAATTAGCTCATCCATACTGCTTATTTTTTGTATTTATTTTTTTATAATATAAGAACTATAAATATAATTACACTATGAATCCTAAGAATTATGGAATACTAAATATAAATGCGGTGTAATTTATATTTAGTATGTAATGATAAACATGATTTATGTATGTGCCTAAGGTTTTATGTACATATTTCATACATACCAGTTATGTATGTTTTAAATCGTGCCATGATTCTTTTCAATATTTTTACATTCGATCGATGTTTATATATTGGATTTTAAAGGATTATATTAATTTTAGATATTACTATGGCGAGTTACTGTGTTTTTTGTCGCTTAAACATTTCACACTGCTTTATCAATCCTTTTAAAGGAGTACTCTCAGAACCTAAAGTTGTTATAATTTGGTGGTGGAGTTTTTCTGAAGTGGGTTGACTTATATCGGCAATACATGTTTGATTTTGTAAGTCGTATCTATCGTTATGCATTTGTCAAATATGATATAAAAAGCGGATTGAAGGGTTGATCCATATTAGGAAAACTCCGGTGACTAGATATGATAATGGTTTTGAGAATTATAGGCGGTGCTACGATATCTATCAAAAAAATGGATATTGCGACTTCATAAAACCTCCTCGCTTGTACATATGGGAAAGGTAATTTACCTTTCCCATATTTTTCACCAGTTAAAACACCCATATAAATTATGTCTCTATTGTAATATGAGAGGTGAAATTTTATATGGCAAATTCTAATACAAAGACTGTCAGATTTTCAGCAAAGACATTTGCTAGTGGTGTTGCAAAATCAACTGGTTCTGCAGTAAAAGCGGTATTGTCTGATTATGCACCATTTATGACAGGTACTATTGAAAACACAGTCGAGAGTGCTAATGATGCCGCGACATTTATTAAGGAAAATAACCCGTTAAGACGTAATAAAAATAAAGATCCATTATTAAGAAAGATTATCAATAGCACCAGTACGGTATTATCTGGTGTTAAGAGTGACTTCTTTACTGGTGATTTGAATTTTACGGGTACCACAAAGATAATTTCTGATTTTGCTTCAAAATACACCGGTGATGACGATTGGGGTTTTGATGATAACCCATTTGAAGATCTTGATGATTCTGCAAATGATAATTCATCATTTAATAATTTTGACGCAAAAACATATGCAGATGGTGTGTACGCAACCGCAACAGCTGTAACACAATCTGCTAAGATATCTGCAAATGCAATAATTGCTAATAACTATAAAGCATTGGATGCTGCTTCTAACAAGATGATTGCTTCCAATTTAGCAAATTATACAAAGATGAATATGCAGATGTCTATGACTAATAGTAGTCTTAATACTATTAATAATAACATAATTAGTCTGGTTGAATTTAATAATACAACCATGAATAACTATGTCCGTACGATGACTGAGCATGTTGCTAAACAACAGTCTTTCATGGAAAATATGACTGAACTGATTACTCAGATGTCAAATACAATGAGAGGCGTTAAAGGCAAGAATAAATATGCAGTAAATCCAGACGAATATGATTTCTTGGAAGGTGGATTTGATCCTAAGAAATTTATACGTAATATTCGTCATAATGCAGATGAAAATACTATGCTAGGCCAATATGTTTTCGCTGGTATATCTGGTATCATGAAAGCAATATTTGGTAAGTCACCTAAGCTTATTGAAGGTGAATTTGGAAATGGTATTGGATTTGATATTAAAGATATCAAGCCATTTAATATGCTCATACCATTTTTATTTCCATCACTTGAAAAACTAAAGGGTGTAGATAAATCTGCTAAGAATTTATCTAAAATATTCTTTGCTAAGGCTTATGAAGGAAAACTTGGTGGCGGAGACTTATTAAAAGATTTATTAAAAACCTTTGGATATAAACCTGAGCACTTTCCAACTGGATTAAGCGACTATGAAAAAGGTGCTACACCATGGAATGGTAAAGATTCCATGGCATTACAAACAGTTATTCCTTCATATCTTTCTGATATTGATAATACCTTAAAGAATATGGAAGATAGCGTCATAGACGCAATACGTTCGGTTACTGATACGATTACCTTGTATGGAGAAATGTATCGTACTGGGGATAAACAAATAAATCATTCAGTTCCTGAAGGTAGTAGTCGTTACACAACAAGGAGATTTGTTGGTAATGATGGTAAAGAATATTCTACAGTAGCCGCAGATTATTCGAATAACTATAAAACTAACAGAAGAAACGTACAGAAATTCTTCGATTATGATGACGGTATATTTACGAATGCAGAATCTATCATTGAAAAAGGACAGAAAGATTTTGCAATGATGGTTCAAGATACGTTCAATGAAGCTCTTGAGAATATTGGCAAAGCAATAAAGGATTCGACGCTATCAGAATCTGATATGAAGAAGGTTAAAAATGGCCTTACTGATATCATATACGATTTTGATCCGTGGGGTGATACAGAAACCTTATCGGCTTCTCAAATACAGCTCGTTACAAAATTACTTAAGGATGCAAACCCCAATATTACTAAAGACCAGTTAAATAAAATAATCGTATCTCTTAATACAGGCAGATTAAATGCCAATGCGAATTGGTCTAAGTATACTAAACGACATTCCACCGATTCCACTATGCGACTTTTCGCAGACAAAATTTACTACGGAAATGATGATGCCAAATCTTCAATGATTCAAGACGCAAAGGATAAGGAACGTATCCAGTTTAAATCATACGAAGATGTCATTATTGATGGTTTGTATGGGGGTACTCCAGAAGAGAGAGCTCGCCGAAGACAAGAACGTGAAAGACTTGAACGTGAAAGACGCGAAAGAGAAAGATCTAAGAGCTTTAAAGCTAAAGTTATGGATTTCCTAGGTCTTGATAGAGCCAATGCTGTAGTTGAAAATACCATAAACAAAGCTTCAAGCAGGTTGGACGATATAGCTGTTAATATGGGCGATGATGTACCAACGTTCAAAACTGGTGCATTTAATATCGATGCTGATAAAATTGTCAAAGTTCATAAGGGTGAAATGATTTTACCTCCCGATACATCAGAAGCTGTTCGTAAGCATGTCGAAGATTTCATATCTGGAAAAGTTAATGACTTGGATGATGAGATTGTTGGTAAACGATATGCCGAACAGATACGTCGCCTTCTTAAGAAGAAAAACATTAAGCAGGTTAGTGGCGTAGTAGTCGCAACACAGGAAATGTGGGAAAGTGAAGAAATCCAGAAGAGCACCAATCCATTCGAATTTCTTGTATATAAGATTGATGAAATCGGTGAGAACTTAAAAATTATCGGAAATAATGCCATTGAAAGGCTTAAGAAAGAATCAACAGACAATGCATCTTCTAATACTAAACATAAGCTTTTTGGTGATGAAGATGAAAATGGATATCGTACTGGTGGATTATTATCTAAAGCTACAAATCGTGTACTATCTGCCAAAAATAAAGCATTACATTCATTATTTGGCAATGGATATACAGATTTGGATACTGGAGAAAATGTTGAAGAAGATAAGAAGAATAGCTTCTTTGGCAAATATAAGGAATGGCTTTCAAAATCAGTAGATAATATTACTGGTTCTCTGGGTTTATCCGCAGACAACAAAAAGCGAATTAAAGCAGCTGCTGATTTCTTGGGAGAAAACACTGATAAACTTATTATTGGTGGAGCTGCCGGAATGATTGCAAATGCAATGTTCGGAATTTCTTTTGGTCCGTTGGTTGGTATTGCATCGTCTATCGCGCTGTCCCAGGACTCAATAAAAGCCAAGCTATTTGGCAGCAAAAACAGTGATGGTAGCAAGAATGACGATGGATTAATTAAGCAACAGACTCAGGAGTTTGTTAAGAATAACCTATTCAAGCTTGTTACTGGCGGAATTGCTGGTATGCTTGGAATGGGCGCTATCAGAAATGGTGTAATTGGTAGTGCCGTAACCGGTGCAGTTGGTAGCTTGACAGGTCTTATTTCCAGTTTACCTGGCGGTGGAATTGTTGGAACTGCTCTTAATGCTGCAACTGGTCTTGCAATGGGTCCATTGGCAGGTGCATTAATTGGTGTAGGTGTCACCGCATTATCTCAAACTGACGCAGTTAAAAATGTACTGTTCGGAGAAGAGAAAGAAGTAAACGGTAAAAAGGTACGTGATGGTGGTTTACTCGGTGGGCTTAAGAAGTCTCTTGGTAAAGTTACTGATGCAGTATCAACTGCAATTCTTGGTGATAAAGTTAGGATGACTGACCAGGATGGCAACGAAACCACAAGACGTCGAGGTGGTATTCTTGAGAAACTTAAGAATGCAGTTAATGTACATCTGATAGGTCCTATTACTGACGCTGGCACTGAAATTAAGGACCATTTCACAATGTGGTTTAAGTTTGAAGTATTGGGTAGTCTCAAAAATATAATTAGTCCAATAACTGCAAGACTTGAAGACATGGCCGATGGCTTTGCACAAGGTGGCAAAAGTATTGCTAGCACTATAGCAAATACGATTACCAAGGCATTTTCACCAGTAACCAAGGCAGTCACAAGTGTTGCTGATGCAATGGTTGAAATGACTCTTGGTTCTATAAAGGGTGCAGTGAAACTCTCACTTGGTATTGCATCCACTCCTTTAAAGATGCTGGCTTCTGTTATGAACATAGGCAATACCCGTGCCGAGATGAAAATCAAGAAAGATGCATTTATACATGATTTGGGCATATTCAAGGATGAATTTTCTCAATTCAAAGACGGTGTCGCAAAGATTTGGTTTGGTGATAATTACAAAGGTAAAATTCATACAAATTTGGATGTTATTAAGGGCAATATTTCTCAGTCGATTTCTGAAAAGAAAAATCAAATTGAAAATAGTCCCGCATATATAGCCATAACCAATGGAATTGAAAAGATTAGAGAAGATCTTGCTACTAAGTACGAAAACGACATAAAGCCAAAATTAGATTATCTCACTCAAAAGGTAAAACCTGTTTTGGATAAGGCTGGAGAAATTGGTAGCAAACTTTTTGGAAAAATATTCGGTGGTATTGGAGACAGATTAAAGCATCCTACTTCAACATTTTCTAAGGATTATAAATCCGGATATGATTCGGTCAATAATTTTGGACGAAAATTATCCGATAAATTCCACAATTCTAAAATAGGTAGAACTGTGGATATGTTCGGAGTATTCCAAAATTCTAGAAAAATACTTACTGGAAATCTCGGTATTGGAATCAGAGCAAGTGATGTAACAGATAGAAACATCGAAAATGAAGATTGGTATCAGAGCTATATGTCAGATCGCTCTGCTTATATTGATACCAAAATGTTTGAAGATGGTCTTTCGGAGCTCGAACGCACCGGTATACATTCGGCTGAAGATGCTAAAAAGTATAGAATGTATAAAAATCATCTCAATGCCGCAAATAAGATACAAAATAAAACTGCTAAACTACAAAAGAAACTTAGCAGAAAGTATGGATATGCGGATGATGATTTTGAAAGATTATCAGAAGATGAAAAGAATGATATTCGTAAGCAGATTACTAAGGTTACTGGAAAAGATACTAGCAATTGGACAACTGAGGATTTGGCTAATTTCGCCCATAGAAGTAAAGCTGAGACTGATAAGCAGAAAGAAGAAGCTGCCAAGCAAAAAGCTAAAGATGCCAAGGAAGCTCAAGTACAAGAAACAATTGTTGCACTTCCTGCTACATTGAAAAATCAACATAAATCTTTGCTTGATGTGCTTAAAGAGCATTTCGATAATGTGATTGATGCTATACATGGTACTACTGAAGCAACTGAGCAAACTTCTGAGAATATTGCTGACATAAATGAAAATGTTTCCGAAAGTGTTAGTGATTCTATTGAAGAAGCTACGGTTAAAAATCGTGAAGCTGCTAAAAAGGATGAAGCTAAGAAAGCAAGAGATGCTAAAGAAGCACTTGAAACAAAGCAAGCTCAGGCACTTGGCGATAGCAATATCGATCCTAATGATGTTTCTGGAACTAGAGATGATGTTTCTCAAGATAACCAGGGAATATTTGATGATGATAATTATGTCGATCCAAACGATGGCAATAAGAAGCAAGGAATTTTAAGCAAACTCGTTGGTGGTGTTGGTAAGTTCCTTGGCGGAGCATCTGCTCTGGTAAAGGGTGGTCTTTCCCTTATAGGAAAGAGTGCGATTCCTATTGCAGCTATTGCTGGCGTATCATTATTATGGCCTGTAATTAAGAAATTACCATGGGATAAAATAGTTGGTGCCATACCCAAGTTAATTAGTGGCGCTGCTTCTGCACTTGTGAAGGGCGTTGGTACATTAGTTACTGATGTATTACCTACAGTCGTTTCTGAAGTAACCAAGAATATACCAGATATGATTTCCGGTCTTACAACTGGTATTGTAGATGGTATAAAGGTACAAATGGAAGAACGTAAAGAGGAAAAACAAGTTGCGAATACCTACGTTAATGCGGATGGTGAGATTGTAGAATCTAATATTATGGATACATCCGATAAGGCAATTCGTAAAGTAGCTCAGACTGCAGTAACTGAGAAGATTACAAGATCTGCCGCTAAAAGTGTATCTAATAATATTATCGGTGAAGCAAATACTACAAAGATTGTCTCAATCGGTAATAAAATCAAGGAAGCACTTCAAACTACATTTAGAGGTAGTATTGGCAAGCATGCAGCTAATAAAGTCGGTAAGAGTAAGCTCATTGGCAAGGTTGCATCAAAAACTGGTACCAAAATGGACGACATAAAGGATTTGACAGCATATGGTGTGGATAAAGCATTTAAGAAGTTTGATGACGTAATTAGATATATCACTAAAGATAATACGATTGCTAGGAAGTTTACTTCTATTATGGATAAACTTGCTGTAAAACTTGGTGGCAAGGGTATATCGAGTATGGATGACCTCATTAGTAGTTGCTCTGTACATCTGAAGATAATAGCAACAGCATGGGACGCATGTTGGGGTGCTGCTAATGTTGAAAGATACTTCCATATTCCGCATGAGAAATTCCTTCAGGAATTCCGTGATAGTGATGCATTAATGAGAGCTATTGCGGCTGGATTTAATGTCGCTGAAAACTTTATACCAGTATTCGGTCTTATCATATCGATATTCTTTGACGCTGTTGCCGAATTGGCTGTAACAGATACATCGTTAGCAAGTAGCATAGGTTATGATGGTGATTTGAGATGTCGAATCTGCTCTGATTTGTATATCAAACTTTCGAATGATGCAAATAAAGAGTATGACTTAAAGTGTAGTCAAATCAAATTCCTTAATGAAACCAAGGATTTCAATGAGAAATTTGGTACTAATATAAATACTACACAGATGGCACGTGCACAGAATCCTTTCCTCTCAGAAAGGATATTTGATAGTAAAAGTCTTATATCCTCTGATTGGAGAAATCAGGATGATGTCGATGTTTCTGCATATATTGATGATACATCAACAAGCCAAAGTACTGCAACAACTTCTACATCGAATGGTGAGAGTAGTAGTGGTGGTTTTGGTAATGGTGATGAATCCATCGGTTACGGTGGTCATTTCACACAAACCGATCCTCGTTGGAGCAAGCTTGGATATGGCAAGTTCCGTAATGGACGTAGGTCTACACTTGGAGCTGGTGGTTGTGGACCAACATCACTCGCAAATGCAATCAACAATGTTACTGGTGCGGTTGTTACTAATCCTGCACGTATTGCCAAGTTTGCAGCTAAAAATGGATATACTGCCGATGGTGGAACGTCTGCGGCATTATTTAATAATGCAAATAGGTTGGGTGTTACTACAAAATCACTCAGTACAAGTGCAAATTCCATTACTAGTCAGCTAAAGAGTGGACATAATGTAATCGTATCCGGTCGTGGTGGAAGTGCATACACATCTGCAGGTCATATCATGACAGTTAAGGGTATTGACTCCAGAGGAAATGCAGTAGTGGATGATCCATTAGCACGCAACTCTCGTCGTATACCAATGAATAAACTTACTCGTGGTATGACACATGCATGGTCCATCGGGAAGAGATCCGGTTCGGTTGGTTATGGAGTTCTTGATGATGGCTCTGGAGACAATTATGCAGAAATCAGAGATTTTATGCAAGTTGGTAAAAGTGACAAAAATTATTTTACTGCAGACGTGCCCACATTCGATAGAGCTAATGCATCAATTACTAATTGGAATAGTTTGTATCCAGGTGAGCCCGGTAAACGAATTGTCGGTGAACCAATTGACACACTTGGATTGTTATTTGGATATAACAACAAGAATTCTTCTGGATGCTTCTTAAATACATTGGTATCTGCGGTTATAACAATGATAAGGCGTTTCGGAAGTGTAACTAAGAAATTTGATGAAATAGTTAAGGAGATTACTCCTAGCAAGATGAAGTCGGAAGGAATTGGAGTTTCTCCCGATGATAGCATTAATAATTATACCGCACTTATTGACAATATCACAAAGCATTTAAACGACACTAGTGCAATAACAGCAACCGAATATTCTGGTATGAATGATGAAGTTCGTGTGCAAATGGTTGCTGATGCATTAGATAAGTCAGTTCCTATCATCTTACATACGAACAAAGCATTTGATGACAAGGATTGGCCTACTTGGGCTAGTGCGGTATTTGGCAATAATAAAAATGGCAATGCTAGGGATCAACACGCCATTATGATACCCAATATTGTACAAAATTCAGGTAGTGACGGCCTAGGAAAAGATAAGTATGCATTAATAGCCGATCCTGGAAGTTCATTATTAAGCAATGGGTCAGACCCGAGTGGCAAACAAATGCGTCTAGTTCCAGTAGAGTATTTGCTTGGTGGTATTAGCAAATATAAACTGAACCATGTTCTTGCATTTGGTAACAATAAAACTTCACGTAATAATAATTCTGGTACTGGCACTGTTTATGATGCTTTCAAAAACAGATATACTGATAATAAGGCTGTAGAAATGGCAGAAAATAATAAGCAATTAAGTTTGGACAGCGAGGTACCAATCGCCGATGCTGTATATTCTACTTCCGCGGGTGAAGAATATGCTAACGGTGGAGTTCAATCTTCTGCATCTTCATCATCCGATTCACTCGGATTCTTTGATGCTATCAGCACACTTACTGAGAAATTTTCTCAGATTGGTGGAGCTATTCTTGATTCACTATTTACGGGTAAGGACTTTGTAAATCCATTTGCAAACGATCCTGCTTATGATTTCGGAAATGGTGGTTCTGGTAATGATGATAGTCTGAAAATGCGTGGCTCTGGAAGTGTTGATGCGAGCACTATTGTTAGCATCGCTAATTCAAAGGGATTTGCTGCCTCTGCTCAAGACATTGGACAACTCATTTCTCTGGCATATTCTTATGCGGTACAAAATGGGCTTTCCTTTATCAGTACTAATGATGATGCTACTGCAATGGTAGTATGTGCAAATGCATTGTTAACAAGTAGCACGTTTAAGAAATATAGGACTTCGTATGTCAATGCAGAAAGCCATGGTTCTTACGTTACATTCTGTAACTTAAGATATGATGAGTTTGTATACAAGTGCCTTATTGCAGCACGTGCTTATAAAGATGCGATTGTACGTATGCCAGATACAAAAACGGTTTCCACGTTTATGGATAGTCTCGTTGATAAAATCGTGAAGGACAATCCATATATACCTGTAATCGCAGGTACTACATATAGTGGAACCGATTTATCAAGATATCAAACATGGGCTGTTAATAATTCTGGATTTATTTCAGGATACAGTGCTAACGACACTACAACACCATATGTTTCTACCAAACTCCCAGCGACAACTCAGCAAGATATGCTGAACTATATCAGACGAATGATAACTATGAGTGAGACTGGTTATGACCCAGACGTGGCTAATCCAAATGACAATGAGATATATTTTAATCCAGTTGCACTTTCGGGTGAGAATGGAATAACCCTCGGTAGAGCAGGTTTCTATAACACGAATGCTGCTGAAGTTATTGCTCGTTTGTATAATGCACCATTATCGAATGCTGACAAGACCACTGCCAAGAATCTTGCAAATAGAATTGCAAATGGCGAAAGATCTGATGCATTCATTAATGAAGTAAGAAACTTTATTAGAAAACCATCAATTGCTCCATATGTTAAACATATCCAAAATGCAATGTCGACACAGTTTGTTTCTGGATACTTTAATAAGCCATTTAAGTATTATGACCAAGATATTATTAAGGATCCAAGATCAATACTTATGGGTGCTGAATTTGGTGGCATAGGACCAAAGCGTATTCCTGATTTCTATCAATATCTACCATCCAGTTCGAATAATGAGTTGGATAATGTACGAAATGGTATGTTGGCTACGGCTAAAACATTCGACAACTGGTCTACTTATAGTAAGGGCTGGACTAATAGAATTAATAGAGATTATAACACGATGCTTAATGGCGGCAATTATCCATTACCACAGAGTGTAATAGATGCAATTCCTAGTGATGCACCTAAATATACTGGCTCTGTTGGATATGGACTTGCAGACGAAATGCGTGAATCTACACATCGCATACCAACTAGCGAAATATATACAAGCGATGACAACTACAATAGAAACGGACGTCCCGTTGATGTTAACGTTGATCAGACCCCTGTTACTAATCGCTTGGATAGAATTATAGCTTGGCTGGATAAATTATCCAGAACGAATCCAGAGAAAGCTACACAAGTTACTTCTGTTGGATTTGGTGAAATAAATGCAGAAGGTGTTTCACGCACATCAAATGACAAACTATCATTGAATAAGAATGACCATGTTCCAAACGGAACTGCGGTGGATAAACTAAGATTAATTCACAATGCAGTAGCTCGTAGGACTAGAGTCTAAAAAATAAATATATCGTAAGGCATATGCCTTACGATATATTTTTTGTTGATACGGGAAAATATGATGAAAAACAACACCGTAATTTTAAAAACATTCTAGGGAGTGAATGATATATGGTTCTTAACGATAATCGATTTACTACTAAAATAAAAGATGATGATAGTAAAATAATTGTTTACTATGGAGAAAATATACAGAATCAGGTACCTGTTGAGATAACGGGAGATTATATATTTACTGTTACTGAAATAAGTGAAAGTAATCCACCATTTGTAAAAATTAGTTGGGTTGATGCTGATGGATTTACACATAGTGGATGGACTATGTTTGATTTTAACAATTTAACGGGTGGAAGTCTTTATTCAAATTTAGTAACTGATACTGAAGACGAGTCGAATCTTCAAAAAGCCAAAGATGCGTATTCTGAATATACGAAGTTAATTGCAGATAAAGATGCTGTTAATGAATACACTCGCCAAACAAATAATCCTACAACAACATCTGGAGATACCTATGAAACTGCAGTTACTGATGCAGATGGTGACATTATAGTATCTCCAAGCATGGTAAGTGTTAATTATTCAAATTCTATAGCAAATACACAAGTTGAAAATATAGTCAGATCATTTGGTGTCCCACCACAGTATAATTGCCATGTTGATCCACGAATTTTGGTTTGTAACTATACTGGTTTATATGGAACTCGTGGTGCCAGAGGAAGATTAGGACGTAGGTTTTTGGAAGTTACTATTTCCAATCCTACTGTAGTCGAGATAGCACCTGGATATGTATATTTCAACAATAAGTCATTACAAAATAACGGTTTGACAGCAAGTGATATTGACGAGACTACTATGAAGGATATTGTAAAAAATGATACAGGTTCATTCTTTACTATCAAGCCATGCTTTAAAAGTATTAAGCATGGAAGTAAAAACGTGAATGGCTACATGTCATATGTAAATGTATTATGCCGAGTTGCAGCAGTATACATGTCAAGAAATAGTGTTACTGGTAAAAATACTTATTATTATAAATCTGGTGATACCGTACAGCTTGATGAGTTGCAGAATAGACCAATGCCAATTTTTAATACTAAATATAGATATTTTGACTGGGAAGGATTCGATGTTTCTGATAGTGGAATTATTGTTGGTTCTTCATACCTTGGTTATCAGTCGGCTGAACAGGATCAGTTTACGTACATTAAATTCTTTACAGTACAAGGTACAAATACAAATGATAACTTTTCTATCAGTACAGGACAAAGTACAATCGAATCATCCATTAATGGTGCTCTCAGTGGAGTTCTTAAAGATGCTGCATTTATTTTGGGTGGTATTGTAGGCGGTGGAATTGGTGACTTTACAGATAATGTCAATGCCGCTGTTAGCCAAGCTATAGGTGGAACTAACTTTGCAGGTGCAGATGCAATTGCAAGTCTGTTACACTCAACGAGCGAATTTATTACAGGTGGTAAGATTGTATTCCCTGAAATAATAGAAGATTGTTCGTATGGTAAAGAGCAAAGTGTTGAATGTGTGTTTCCATCCATTTATGGTGATAATGAATGCAATTATTTAAACTGTATGGTACCGTTAATGCATGTATTGGCATTTTGTTTACCACATCAAGTTCAGACTGTAATTGACATGTACACATATCCTTTTTTGGTAAAAGCATTTATTAAAGGACAATTTTCATGTGGAATGGGCGTTCTTACAGATTTGAGAGTAAGTCGTGGCGGAGATAGTAATGATTTATGGTCATATGATTCTAACCCAACTGAAATCAAAATTTCGTTCAATATAAAACCATTAATATCTAAACTTGTTATTACATCATCCATGGATGGACCAAAATGGTTCCTCAAAAACCAAGGTTTACAAGAGTATCTGGCTGCGTTGTGTGGTGTAGATTTACGTAACAACCGTATGGAAATGATGATGGAAATATATAAAACGCTTTTCCAAGGTCAAGCTACAGCATTCTTTAATAACTTACTTAACTCTTTTATGGAAAAGACGGGTATTGATACATTAATTAATTTCGGCAGAATGGTATACGATTATTTCAAACGTAATAGCGATAATAGCAGAGATTCTGCTGCAGATGAAGAAATATCTATTAATGATGGTGATGGTTGGTTTAGCAATGCCAACTCACTATAAAAGGGTGAAATAACAAATGAAATTTAGCAAACTGCAAAAAATATATGATGAGAAATATGGAAATATTCCAAGCACTCCAGACGATCAATTACAATACATAATTGATACTCGTAAAGTAAATATGGATAAAGTGAATTCGGAAATTGAAAGAATCAAAAATATCCCATGGAAACGAATGTCTTTTACATTTCCGATTATTCCATATCCGACACCCAGACCAAGATCTACAAGTAATGGATGTTTTTATGTTGAAGGGGCACATGACCATTGGCAATATATGAAAAAGAATATAGAGACCAATCGCGTTATTTCTACAATAACCAGGTTTACTGTTGATTTAAATATACCAATACCATCTACTATGAATGGTACTGAAGCATATCTTGCACAATTGGGATACATCATGCCTTTGGATTCAGACTGGGATAATTATGGCAAAACATATTCAGATGCTATACAGCAAATTCTTATTACAAATGATAATTTAATATGTACTGGCGTTGTGAATAAAAAATATAATATTAAACCATCGGTTACTATTATTCTCGAATATCAGGATGGCTATGACTCTAAATTTAATGAAAAACGGATTACTCGGAGCAAGAGTTATAAAAAAATATTTGGTGAATAAAAATTAATATAAAATCATTATATGCGATAAAGATACTAAATACATTTTAAATTACTAAAAAGAAAGGATTTGCAGATAATGTATGATGTACAATATAATGATAAATTAAATGATACTATCGAACAAGTTTTGAGAGAAGAATTGAATGTCTGTCACGATTTTGCACAAGCACCCAATTACACAATAAAATCTTTCAAAGAAATGATTTCTGAAAAGGCTATGAATAAATTATCGGATACACAAAAAAAAGAGCTTAAAAATTCGAATTTACTAGCATGTGCTATAGATCATGTGATTTATTTACTACCAAGTGAACGTGACGATTCAATAATAGTACGATTTTCAAGATAATAAAAAATAGGTATATGGTTTTCCATATACCTATTTTTTATTATTTTTTATTCAAATACAATGTCACCTAAATCTGACTTAGATATTACCGGAGTACCATCATCATTTTTAGTAAACAATGCACGATTGCTTTCAGTCAAATTTTGATTAGCTCTAGCATCTTCCTTAAGTATCTTCGTTGTTATAAATGAAGATATAGACTTTAGTTTATTGGACATTTTTTCTTGCTTTTCTTTAGCAACTGGATCATTTTCGATTCGTGCATACTCCTCAATATATTGAGACATATAGTTGCACTTATCATTTATAGATACAGCTGAATTATAATAAAGTGCGATTAATGCACGTATTGCATAAAGTAAAGAAATTAAAGCTATTATACCAACGGCAGTCCAACCTATTGTAGTCATGATTGCAACACCGCTGAAATGTCTACCTATATTTCTCTTTATAGTACTTATAAATTTTGCCCATGTACCATTATCGAAACTATTTAAAACCTTATCAATTGCTCGTATAGAACCAAGCTTTTCATGGTTAACTTTTATCTGAATTATCGTAGCATTATTGTTATCTTCAATAACATTTGTTATATTTACGAGATTCAGTAATATCATATCGATCAAACTGCTTATTAGCAAACAGTACGTATGCATTATAAGCTCGTTATTCAACTTAAAACCCATAGTGAAATCATTCTTATAGTTTATAAGAATTTCATGAATTTTAGTCATTCTATCGATATCATTTTTTCCTTTGTTTGGGGGTGTGCTATTAAGACGTGCAGACATATCAAAAGTATCATTGCACTGATATATTGTATTCATTGCAATTTTCATGATATCGTACTGCTTTAATCTTGTTACATCACCTTTGGATAATGGTATATTACCTAAATTGATATCTCGCTGAGAGCATATTTCCTGATACATTTTATCTGCAAGACGCATTCTTCCAGTATTATCATCCATACTAGATTCAGAAACAGCAAACATGTTATCCACGTTTAAGTCATTATATATTTCCTTCTTGCAACATACAGATTCATTAGCGGGAAATGCAGATATTATTTCACTTATTTCTTCACTGATTGGTGAAAGTGCAGTGTAGTTGTACATTAAGAATCACCCTTTCATTATGATAATCTTCCGAGTAGACCGAGAAGTTCTTTTGGATTAGCGTAATTTAATGACTGATTATTATTTGACTTCTTCATTGCCATTATAGTGGTATCCATAAAATCACGCTGTCCATCAAGCATTGTAGAAATCATATTGGTATTCTCGTCTACAATTACGAAGCATAATAGATATAAGGAATCCATTAACTTCATTGCAGTTACAGGATCGGATAAATCGAAGTTTGATGTAGCCTTAATAGTAGCAACATCTTCACTTGTTATTATAATAGTGGAGATGGGATTCAATACACCAGAACCACCAGTATTTCCTGCATTGAATGCCTTTGCATTATTCTTTCTCCTTCTAAGAGCACTAAACCACTTGTCATAGCGATTCTTAGACAATGCATCTTCTTTGATATTCTTAATATTAAATAAGAAATCGCGAACGAATTTCAATTCGCCCTTGGTATATCGAATAAAGTTGAATCCTTTATGTGCATACTGAAGAGACTTAATAATGTTGGCACGCATTACATCATCAGGAATAACGTGTGGAATTGCAGATACTCCAATGAGAGACTTCTGAATTCTAGAGTTATTACCCTGCTGAACATAAAATTCGATTTCCAGAATGGTTGGCTCAAGTCCAGTATACTCTTTTTCTATTCGTGCCATTTTTGCAGTATCCATAGTTCGAGGTTGCCTATCGAAAATGGTAGTTTGCTTGTCATTTTTAGTGTCAACCAAATCCATTATAGACACTCCGTCTTTAGTTTTTCCTGTTTGAACGTATTTATACTGCTTCTGATTTTGCTTTGTTTTATTTACATCAAAACTGGTTGGTTTTCCTTTATTAATATCTTTACCAAAGTTATTGAAAGCGTTAATAAATGATTTGCCATCACCACTATCTGCTTCTGTAGCTACATTCTTGCGCTTTTCAATTCCATCTGCAATAGAAGAGATCGTCTGAATAACAGGTTTCTGAGGCTGATACATATCGTTTACAGATTCCGTATTCATACAATCTGTTGGCATTGAATATAATGTATCCAATACATTTCTTCCCACCGATACATCAACGGTATATGCATTTTTGATTTTAACATAAGTTTCATCGGTATCTGTAGAAGAATCAGCACTTTCCAAAGATGAAATGTGTTGTGCTGCGGTACTTAGATTATTAATCACATTACCTGCATAATTTACCATATCCGGTGTATCAGAATTTGAATGATACTTAGAAATTAAATCACGCACGCCTGCAGTTTTTCCAGCATCAACACCAAAAGCGTTATCTGCAGAAAGTACTAACATTTGTAAAGCTGCAAATTGTCTTTCGAGACCCTTTGTAACAACAAGTGCGTTTTCTACAGATATACTTCTGCTTATCAAAACAGGATACTGCATAATTAAATCTTTTGCTAAAGCAGATATGCTGTTCTTTCTAGATAGTGATTGAGCAGTCCTTGCTCCCATTAATAATGGAGCAGTTCCATCTTTAATATTATTAATATTAAAATTGAATTTTGCCATATATTTCACTCCTTATATAGTATCGTGTCTAGAATATTAAAGTGGTGTTCATATTGATTTTTACGAGCAAAAAAATGCACCTCTAAATGAAGTGCATTTTTCAACTTATGCGAAACGACCAACGCCGTTTTCGCGATTAGATTTGTTAGATTTCTTGGGCTTGAATTCATCGAAGTCGAAATCGTCATCGATGTCATCGAGATCTTCGTATGAAAATCTTCCGCATCTGGTTCTGGGCCTAGAATTATTCTTCTTAGACTCGTAATTCTCCTTAGCGGAATCGTCCTTGTCTACAGACTTCTTATTTTCTCTGGAATTCTTGATGTCGTTTATAACATCATCGAGGTTTTTATCCTCTTCATCAAATTCCTTGCGAGTATGTCTGTTCGCAAATGTGTCTGCGACTATATCTTTAAAACTACGATGATAGCGCTTGCCATTATGAATGTCATACATATCATCGTAGCTCGAATTCTTCTTAGCATACTTTTCGTTTATGGTAGAAGACTCGGGAGCTACTACGTCATCATAGTACTCCTTAGCAACCTTGTAAACGAACTTTGCAGCCTTTACTGCTACAAAAGCGATGCCAGCTGTGATACCAACAGTAACAACTGCGGTTACAACGCTTTCGATAGTAGGAGCTACTACTGCAGCCTTAACTATGTTTGCGATACCAACTGCACCTTTTACGGTTGCTGTAATTAATGAGGAAATTGCATTAACGATTTTCATTTCTTTCACTTCCTTTCATTTTATCGCTTTATTGGTTTCCATATTTAACTTGTCACCTTTATGATATATAGTTATAATTTAAGTTAAAGTTTGCATTCATCGACAATTTTGATAATTAACATGAAAAAAAAGTGGTGATAAGAAAATGCCTTTATCTGATAATGGTCATTCAATAGGTTCACTTGGTACTATTGATATTGACCCAAATGTAACGGATATATATGTAGCTGCACAACAGGAAAGACCTAGTGCCAGTTACTATCTGGATACACCTGAAAGGAACCAGGCTAAATTATGGAATTTAAAAGAAGATATCGCATCTTCTTTTGATGAGATATCAAGTTCTAACATAAATGCATTTAATAGATACAGAACCATATTTCCTGGTGATGAAATAGACTCATATTTAACATTTGTATTTATTGTAAAACCAGATTTAAATATGTCTCAAGCAATCAATGAGGATCCATATTTTGCTCAATTGTATGAAACGGATCCGAATATAATACGTAATTTAACATATTGCCCGAGTATATTAAAGAATGATGAACCTATAACAACTGATTTTATACCATTCTTATATGATAGAGTTTTATCATATCAACTTCCAGATTTTGAAGTAAAGAATTATACTTTAGAGCAACCGTTTACTGGATTTAAAACAACATATGTTGGAAACAGTAACGAATCGAGAACTGGTTGGCAAACTAGTATGAGGTTCAGAGAAAATAATAGATTTAATGTTACTAAATTTTTCGAAGCGTGGGTTAGATATATGGATTTGGTTTCATATGGAACCCTTACTCCATACAGGGAATATTCAACTTCAAAATTGTTATATGGAGTAAATGAAATCGATTATGCTACTTCAATATATGAAATTATTACAAAACCAGATGCTACTACTATATTATATTTTCATAAGCAAACTGGTCTTGTTCCAACAACAGTTCCGCATAGTAACTGGTCATTTAATTACGGCGGAGATGCAGACCGTGAAGTTGACGTAAGCTTTATTGGTGGTATGCCGGAAGCAATGACTCCTCGTATTATAGCAGACTTTAATTATAATGCGGGTATGTATTCAGTGGATGCATCCACTGATATGGTTCAAGGTGTTAATCCAATGTATTATAATACAAAACCTGCCAGACATGCACGACTGGGTTTTGAAGAGGAGTATGGTGGAAGTACACTTGTAGGTGGACCATATATTGCATATAATAAGAAGAGAAAAGAATATAAGCTAAAATGGAGAACGTTTAATGGACGTGATTTTATGTCATCAGTTCCTTCATATTTCTCCACTAATTTATAAAAATGAATATGAGGTGATATAAGCAATGTCATATGTTGATTACACAAATAAAGCTTCAAGTATGGAAAAATGGCTTGAAAAAATATCTCCAAAGTATTTTGACTTTGATACAGATGAGTTGCACCAAGCATCACAGTTCGGTTATATAAATGAAGTAATGTCTACCGTAGAAAATGATACTGCACATGCAGTATCAATTGCTAGACGTGAATTTTATCCTACTACAGCAAATTATTTGAAATCATTTTACAAAATGGGTGCATTGCACGAATTAAGTTACCCAATGGCCAATCCAGCAGTTGCAACTGCTGTTTTAATCATCAAGGAAAATGATATTATTCGATATGGTGAACCAATTAATCAAAATATAGTTACTGGAAATGCGGATATGTATCAATTCGTAATTGATAATACTATGATAATTTATGCAGGAAATATTCCTTTCATGTTGGATTATCCTATAATAATAACTGCTAAATTATCATCTAAGGTATTCTCTTCAAATAAATCAATTACGAATTCGAAATATGCATATACTGTAAGATATGATATTTCTGAGAAGAACTCATTGAATGACACAAATATCAAATACATTAAGAGTAGACTTTATAAGCATGCTAATGAAACTTTATTGATGATAAAAGTTGCAGTTAGGCAATGCTCAGTACAAACATTTACGGAATCTATAAGCAAATCTCCATTATTAAATAACATATCCTTGGATTTTAACTTCACAGGTGATATGTGTAATTTTGAAGCATTTTACAGTGAAGCATATGAAGAAAATGCAGAGCAACTAGTAAAATTACCTTTGAACTCCAAACCAAAGAATACCAAGTTCTGTATGTATTCTATGGTTGATAATCATACGCTGCGTTTATCATTTCCTAATAATGCATATTTTAATCCAAAATTTAATTCAAATATAACAGTTAAAATTTATACCACACTTGGTGAAGCTGGAAACTTCTCGCAATATTGCGGACCTGTAGTTTGCAATATGAATTCTGAGAAATATCCTTACAATAATAACATTACTATCGTAGGTAAAATTGTTGGTAGTTCTGTAGATGGTTATGGTTTTCCATCATTGGATGATTTTAAGAATGATGTCATAGCAGCCTATGCAACCAATAAGGTATTTACCACTGATTCTGATCTTCAAATAATGTTTGATTCTATAGCAATGGATACCAGAAATAGAATCATATTCTCTAAACGTAGAGATGATGTATTTGAAAGATTATACGGTGCATATATGCTGATTAAGGATTTGAGCGGCAATGTTGTTCCTACTAATAGCATTACTGGTGAAGTAATAATGGATGACATTGAAGATACTGACTCATATTCCACTACACACACTGTTATGATTAAAGCAGGCCGTGTATGGAAATATCATTCTGCTCAAGTAAAACCAGTACAACAAGCAATAGTTGATGAGGATGGAAACCCGGTTTTAGACGAATCTGGAAACCCAACCTATGAAACAGTTCTTGTTTTAAGAGATGGTAGGAATCACAGCATTAATGATGAAAATCGTTTATTTACGGTATATCCTACCAGCTATTACGTAAATAGTTTGGATTATCACATCCAACTCGAAGAGAAAGAAAACGCTGAAATTGATGCTGAATTAGATGTAATGGAAGATACAACCGTACCCAGATCATCCGAAGAATTTATAAAGCATTATTATACAAATCCATTTTTGATTCGTATAAACAAGCAACGAAATGCAGTAGCATATTATCAGAATACATTTAATACCAATATTGCACTTGATATGTTGGATGTTAACAATGAGTCATCTATACAATTCAATTTGGTAAATTTCTTGGTGTCTCGTAATGCAATAGCTGGAGAAAACTTCTATAAGTTATCAGTATATCTGCATCCTTCGATATCAAATTCGAATTTATCACAATATTTGATGTTAGAACCCGATGATTATGCTAAAGATTTCTCTGACGAAGGTTCGGATTTTGCTAAAAATATATATGCTTATGCGGATGGTACTGTGGAGAGGTTCATTTATGTACCAGGTCCACTTACGGGAACAGTTAACCAGACAAGATATCCGGGATCCATATATATGATTATGAGATACCAAACTGATGTCGATAGTCAACTTTTACCAAAAACTTTCTATGACCCCGAGCTTGAAAAAATAATAGGTGATGATCCACAACTTTCGGCAGTTCGTATTAGTAGTGGTATCGAATATTACATGTCTACTACTGGTAAGAAGACGTTTAAGTATACACCTTGGTATTCTACAAATTTACAAGCTGGTGATCCTTTTAAATCTGGAAGTATTATCGCTTATGCTAAACCACTGGATACTGGAATCGTAAGAGTAATTGGCGAATTTGTTGATGATGAGGGAAATGTATCTGATATATACATTCCATTTACACTTGATACATATGAATCATCAAATGATACATATGTATACTCTGCATATTTATCAACTAATGATACAATTACACAAAAAGATATGCTTACAATAGATTACGGATTTTTCAATAAATATGGTGATACTGTGGATACAGTAACTATAAATCCTACTGGCTGTAATATCCGTATATCTACTTTCATCAAATATGACGATGCAAACGATCTACATTCACAAAATACAACATTAGGTCATAGTTATAATTATGAGTACTGCAGAACCCATACATTTACTAATTCTTATCAGACATCATCTGAAACCTTTGATCTATTGAAACCATATAACTTCATTAGATCGGTTATGACTTTCCAAGAAAAGGCTAATGCGGAACTTGCACCTGGAAGCAGTGGTTATATTGAAGATTTCTATATCAGACTTCATGAGATACCATTGATAAGAGCAAGTTGGATGAAAACTGCTGGCAATGTATATGACATATTCAATGTATTACGTAATGATTATGACCATTTGTATCAAATATATGATTTACTTGAAAATAATTTCACAATTGATATGAAGTTCTATAATACTTACGGCAAATCCAGATATTATAATATCGGTATTAAGAATTCTGATGGTCTTGTACCATTAAACTCTGTAAATGTTGCATTTAGCTTTGGTGTTAAGTTGAGTGCGCTCACAGATTTCCAGGAATTTAAAGTACGATTTATTGCATACATTAAATCATATATCGAAGAGTTTAATAAGATTGAAAACCAGGGTAGATCTATATTTATCATGGATCTGATAACTCAGATAAATAATAATTTTGATGAGGAGATCGAGTGCCTTGAATACTATGGAGTAAATAACTTCAATGCTAATAATGCACAAGTTATAGAAACATGGCCAATTGAAGAAATTAATAAGTTGGGTTATAATCAATATATACCAGAGTTTATTAATCTTTATAGTGAGTATTCTAATGCACGATTGGAACCCGTGGTATATCTTACAGAGCTCGAATAAAAACAAAGGTATAATAACTACCTCAATTACAAAGAAAGCGAGTGATTTCGTTGAATAAAATTGTTACAGATGCAGCTGAAAGGCTGCGATTAGAGTGTTATGAAATTGCATTTGAGTCGCTTTTTATCAAGGCATATGTAGATTCTTTAGCTCCAAACGTCAATTGTTCGTCCAAGGATGTAGCTAATGAATGTACAAATTATGCAAGAAGAGCAATTAGAAATGCTGGTGGTATTTCTGTATTGACCAATGCAGTTCAACATGAAACTGATCCATTTAAGAAAGAATTTCTTAATGATTTCGTTAATGAATGCGTTAATATCGGTAATACCATGTCTGATAAAATACTTGCTAAGCAAGTTATGAAGTCTGCAATCGAGTCTGATGCTAATATTGACATGGATGATCCTGATATTGGTGACGATGACGAAGATTCTGATGATATATCCGACGAGCCAGTTGAGCCTACACTTCCATCTTCATTTGCAAATAAGGATATTACCCAAATGCAGTTGGATACCAAGATTTCTGATTCTGATATTGAGAATCTTAAGAAAGCCGCATCTAAACTGGATTTGGATAGCATAAGCAAGGTAGTTTCTGATAAGGTTGCTGATGTAATACAGGCAGAGAAGGTAACCAGATTTAAGATGGATGAAGAGAAGGAAAGACTTAAGCAAGCATTGATAAATGATGATACTAATGATATTACTGATGAAAATGTTGCTGAGTCTGCAATGGAAAGCTTACTGCATGTGCCTCTATCCAAGTATGAAGTAACTGCACATCGTACTTTCTACTCAACTCTTCAGAGAAAAGCTATGGAATCAATATTATCTCTTAAGAAGGATGCTAATGTTGATGCCGCAGATACACTCATGGATATCACTACAAATTATACAACTAAAGCATTTACTCCAGTAGAGTTATCTTTTAAGGAAGCTGCTACCAGAGCTATTGAAATGACTGTTGCAAATGAATGCCTTGACCAAACTGCAATGCAGGATACTGTTTCTAAGGCCACTATACTTGCAACTGTTATATATACACTTATAGAGCTTATGCATACAACTTCGCTATATAAGTGCACACCAAAGGAAGTTAAGGATATTTGTACAAAGGAATGCGACATATCGAAGGTAAATGATGTTGCCAATACCGTAAATAAGAATGTAACTGCTGCAGTTGAAATGAACAAAAAAGCCATGAGCAAGATGGTTGACATTGAAGATGTACAGGATCTTGGTGCATCTTATGCTGAACTCAAGACAAAGTTACAGAATGCAAAGGAATCCTGTGGTATTCCAATTTCTGATGCTGTATTTACTGAATTGGATAATCTTATTACCTATGGAGAAAATAGAGTAATTGATATTCAGAATAGTTATAAGAAGGCAAGCGAATCTCTCACAACATACGATTCTCTTAGCAGAATTAGAGAAGATGATATACATCGTCTTAATTCTATTGCAGGTGCTATTAAGTACAAGACATTTGACAATATCAAGTTCAGATGTAAGGAAGCTACAGAAAGTTGTGCAGTATTCTCTGTTGAAGCATGCATTGGCAAGACACCTATTTATGCATCTCAATTGAATCTGGTTGGTCTTGAAAATGTTGAACCCGAGAAGTATGTTCAATACATACTTGAGAAGAGCAAGATTAAAGAGATAACCCCACGTGGAGAACAACCAGACTATTGTGCAATCGTAAACGGACATACTTATTCATTAAGATAAAGATAATATGAGGAATGACATTGTCATTCCTCATATTTTTGCACCAAATTAATACCCAAAACAAAACCGTAATAAATCCTTATAACAGAAAGGAGCAATTTAATATGCCTAGTGGTGAGAATCCCAATTTAAATAATGGATTAGAACACCGTATTGGTGCTGGTCTTCATGATTGGGAATATAATAATACCGTTGATGAAAATGATTTTGTCAAAAATATTTTTGAATGCATTAATACCCTTTATGATACAAGCATAAATAATCAAAAAGCTGATTGTGATGTAAAACGAGTGGGCGGAAAAATGTCAGATTTTAAAAGGGATCTTAATTTCAATAATTATTATGGTCTCTCATTCAATGCATACGTGCTTAAATATCCATTGAAAAACACATTTTTCTTCAATAATTTATTTATTCATAGATTAAATCGTTTAAGTAGAAATAAAAGAAAATATATCACAGATGTATCAAATTCTACTACTTTTACCATCGATGATACACCAAATAGACCAGATGTATTTAAACATCGTTTATTGATGTTTATTGACGGAAAGTTATTCAATGACTTAGTATTATATACCAATACTGAGTATGTATTATTAGTAATCGATCCTGATAGAACTGGTATTACCATGAAGCAAATCATGAATTATTGTGATCCTGTAAATGATTATAGATGGTCGTTAATAGGTTTACCATTTACTACTACTAAGAAATATTATGGTTTGCGTAGTGATGTGTTAACTGGTAATACCTTATGTGTAGAGACATTTAACGATGTAACCAATCATATCATCGATAAAAATTATTGGTTATGTGCAATGGCAACTTCTATGGTAAATACCACTGATATCGATGGCAATGCGTATACCGATAATCGTTCTATAATGAATTTTACATTTGTCGAAGATATTGATAATGATCACAATGTAGATATTTCTAATATCGGTTCTAAAACCATTGAATATGTTTGCAAACATACATATTTATCATCTGAATTGATAAATATACCGAATGTTATAGCAATGCTTGATATCGGCAAGAAACGAATTTTCCAATTTGGTTGTACTGAAGAATATCCAAGCCCAATACCACCAGAAAATATGTTGGTATTTAAGTATGATGAACTGAATGGATATACATTGGTTCACATGTGTAATGAAAATATTCCATCTAAAGGTACTACTATTAATGGAGACCTGGATAATGATTTATATATTACAGATAGAGATGTTGATATAATGGATAATATCATTAGAAATGGTTCTGATAACAGATTAGTCAATAAGAATGGACTGGATTTAACTCATGATGGGCGTGTTGACCAGGATGATTTGGCTGAACTGAAAAGCTTAGTATCCAACTCTACTGATAAATCTATAACTCATTATTTTCCTAATGTATATAAGCTTAATGGTTTTGATGCAAATGATAATCTTCGTATATTAGTAATGTATGGAAAACACGACCGTACCAAATTCAGAAATCCAATATATGATTATATGCAATATAATAGGAATTATGCGAATGATATAGTTGCTGGAAAATTACCAGAGAACATTCAAACATACATACCAGCTTCAAATGAATATAAAGAAGTAAATTATCTTAAATATCATTTTGAGGCTACTAGAAATATTGAATATGAATATAAATTTGAAACATTGCAAGAATTTATATACGATGACTATCAGCGTTTGACTGATATGTATATCAAATACTTGACCAAATGTAACAATAATTTCTACTCTAATCCGAAATACATTTTTGACATGAGTAAAGATGGTAGCAAATTTGAGAGATATACTACAGATGATGGAGAATTTTTAAAATTTGTTATTCAGGTACCAGATTCGAGAAAATTTGGAGTTACTTTATGGATTGATGGTAAACATGAAAAATCGGTTACTATCATTCATAAATCTTTCAAATCATATGTAGTTTTCCCAACATTAAACGTTCGAGATGATTCTATTATTATTGCTGAATTACATAAGGTAAAGAGTGACACATCTGTAGAATTACCATTAACTCTACCAGCAATTCATAATTCGGCATTATTACCGAAGGGATATTTTCCTGATGTATCTCCACAAAGTTTAATGTTTGGAATTAAAAAGGAATTACCAGATGCTGACGAAAATATTGAAATCAAATACCAATTGGCATCTAATTATGAGATGTACTGGTTGATAATTGGTCATAATAACTATATAAATGGAGTATGCACCAATTATATTCCAGAAAGTGAATCTAGAATACGAGAAACTAATGTTATTATGGATAATGAAAATAACGTGTTACTTGCCAGTGGACAAGATTTTGACCCATCATCTGATTTCCCTGAAGTTGATGATGAATCTGTTAATACTGCATTAATAGGCAATTTAGATGAAACTTTGTTGGGAGATTATAGTTTCGTACGTGAATTGGGTAATGTTGATGATGTATATGTACGGGATGACACTGGCTATAGCAGTTCTGGTGCAAATGCCGTTGCAATACGCAATCAGGGTTATTATGAATATGATAGAAGAAGATTCTATCAGTATATGTCATATGGAAAAGGTGACCCAAATATATACATTACACCAATAACTGACTATTTTGCAAATGAAAATGTATTGATAAAGAATACTGATGTATATTTTACAAGAACCTTTGTTACTACACCAAATCCAGTTACTGGTAATCAGGAATTTGTTTATTACAATTTTGACATGGATCCAAACCCAGGAAAGTATCGTTTGTTCGTAGACGGAAAATTATTGGATAACGGATATGATTACATAACTGATGCCAAGATTGATAGTTGTTGGTATATAGGTTCTAATATTAAATTTACATTATTGAAAATCAAAGATGTATCTAGGGTTACTTTTGAGTATATACCCTATCGGTATAATTTGTTGTATCGTAATAAAGAAGTTGATGGTATAGTTACACTAAGGGATAATTGTACCAGACCATTTGATACTCGTTTTTATGACGTGTATCTTGATGGATATTTACTGTCAAATTCCGATATCACAGTAATTTCTCCAACCCGATTTAATATAAATAAACTGGTTGATTCCACTGCCAATACCAGTCATATTCTAAGCATATATGAAAAAGCTCATGATAGAGATATATTTGATTATGTGTGGAGAGATGAAGATAATAAATACAACCAAACAGTTGAAACAATTACAGGTACCAGAAGGGCAGTTAAAATAAAATCTGGTATTATTGATGAACTGATAAATGATGATCTTAATTTTAAGAAATTCATGATCCCAACCTGGAATCAGGCCAAAGCTAATAAGGAAAGTTCGATTGGATTTGGTATCGGTTCTAATTAAAAATTTAAAATTCGGTAACAATAAGAGTAAAGCATTGCAATATGCTTCCTTTTTCGCTTTACTGTGCAACTGTAAACTGATTTGAACCCCATATTTCAAATCAACAAATTCCTTCAGTAATACAACTTGGGACCGCTCACCCAAGTTGTATTTTTCTCTTTATTTAATAAAAACAAATGTATATGATTTTAATATATTTAGGAGGTTGATATTATGCATATATATGAAAAAAATAATGAACTATATCCATCGGTTACTACCATAGTAGGATATTTTAAAGACAAACCATCTTTCGAAGCATTACAAAAATGGGCAAACTTTATGGGATTTAACCATAAGAGTTACGCTACTGAATTGGATAAAAAAGCGAAATTTGGTACATATGTTCATGCCTTGTTGGCACATGAACTATCATCTTCACCAATCGAAGATAATTTGACTGATGGAATGTTTGTTACTGATATAAATAATGCACATTCTGCATTAGAATCATTTAGACAATTTCAATCAGAAAACGGGTTAATGTCCAATAATACAGTTTTTTCAGAAGAAACCATTATAAGTGAAAAACTGGGATATGCAGGAACTGTCGATTGGGTTGGAATGTATAAAAATAAATTATTTTTAATTGACTTTAAAACTTCCCATTCAGTACACGATAGTATGAAATTACAATTGGCCGGATACAGACAACTTTTAAAAGAAGAAAGAAATATAAATATCGAGTCTTCTGCTATCTTAATAATCAATCCTAACAAGGTAACAGAAAATGACATTAGTATGGATGAGCTCGATTGTGCCTATGAAAAGTTTCAAAAAATGTTTGAATTATTTAAACTATACAATGTCGATATGAATGACAAAGACGTTGAATTTATCAAATAGGTAGATATCACGGTATTTAAACAAACTCATAATTTAATCAATATAGTAAAGGGTGATACGATGAAACTTGTAAATGAATCTTCAATATATAAAGCTATTACTAAAGATAAAGAAGCCGAGCTTAATATAATCAAACGTAATTTAGTATCTGGTGGTATGCTTGATCTTAAATCGCTTTTATTATATAAACTGGAAGAGATTCGTAAAACTCGTTCTGGTAAGCTGACTGAATTGGCGTTGAATGATGTAATGAATGGAAATATCATTTTATTTTCTGCAAAAGACAGATCTGCAAACATGCCATCATATATGCCATTCATAAAGTATAAGACATCTGCAGGTAGCAAAATTGCTGTAGATTTAACAACTCATGTTCGTTTAACTACTACTGATAAGGGCGAAGTTGCTGATATAGAGAGTAATAAATTATACGCTTTTATAATTTCTGCATATTTATACCTTCATACTTTTGAGAAAGATACAGTTTTACCAAATAAGCTTGCGAAAGCTTCTGCAATAATGTGGGGAAAGCTTTTCTGTAAAATCCTCGAAGCAAAAGTAGCATTAGCTACAAATAAAGAGCGTCATGAAGCTTTCATGTATTATGCTATGATGTTTTTCCTAATAAATATAGTAGAATACAACCCTGTTATATCCAAGGAAATGGTCAAATCATACTTTAGAGCAGGTATGACAAACTCCATAATTGCAAACGTTGATAACTATGTAGAAACATATGAAATTGATTTGTATGAATCGTTTGAGACTTTCTGCAAAGTCATGTTTGATCCAAATGTAACAGGTATTCGTACTATGCGTCTTAAGAAGTCCAATGATATAATTACACTGGAATTCTTTATGCGCCAGTACATTACGATGTACAATAAAACTTCTGTATTATCATTGGCATCTTTCCAGTACTTTGTATGGATGATTATATCTGCAAAGGTTGGCTGCTTTATCTTTAATGATAGAGTACTTAAACCAATCGTTGACAGTAATGAATACAACGTTATGATGACCGAAATATACAAAATGCTATAAAAAACAAAAAATATAGGTATCCATTGGATACCTATATTTTTTAACAATGGTATTGGTTTTGATAGTCAATGGGACAACAATCCATACTTTGCATTTAGCACCAATCGTATCATCTTACGTTCCATTTGATCTTGAATGTATTTACTTGATAACGGATTTTTTGTTATTTTTATATATGCTTCACTTTTTACTCTTGCGGTATTTCTCCGTTTTGTAAGAGGACTCTGATTTTGGTATGTTTCATTTGACGAAGAGTTCCTGTATGCCGCAATTAGAGCATCTTTAGATGCGCATCCTATCCTGGCAATTTTTTTTCGTTTGTCATATTGTTTCTTTTTAATTCGTTTATTCATAGTTAATACCTCCCTATGTAGTTTATTATATTGATATAATATATAGTTATTTTTTCATGTAGTTTTTTCACGACTATAACGGATGAATTTTATCATTTAAACAATTTTATAATATGCAAAGAAAGGGGCTGACATAATAAAGTGATAATGGCATTATTTTATTTTATAATTTTTCTATTATGTTGGATACTATCTATTGTAGTAGTACAACGAGAATGTGAAACCGACCCCGTCATACTTAAATCTAGGACAAAAATGATTGAAATAGTGGTTAATGATTATATTAAATATGAATATGACGCTAATATACTTGCTACATTATATGATGAAAATTTGTGCATTAGAGATGAATGTGGACTGCACGAAATAGAGTTTAGACGATTAATCGGAAGTCGAGTACGAGTAGTTGTTGAAACTAAATTTGATGGTGTATTTATAATTCGTCCATATTATTTGCTTAAAGATATAATACCAAAAAAGAATCATAAGAATTATTGGGATTAGTCCATGATTAATTCTTATGATTCTTTTTAATCTCTACAATATTGTAATTTATAAAAAAGGAGGTAGTAAATCATGGAAAATGCAAATTTTGTTCAGATTCTACTGGGTCTCGTTATTGTTTGTCTTGGCGTTGCCGGAGCATACATAATTTCAGCCATTGCTTCTTATTATAATAAGAAGAGAGATGAAATCGCAAATGACATTTCATCTACTATTAATAAGACAAATAATACAAATATCGATACTGCCATTAAGAGAGTAATGACTATTGTTGATAATGTCGTTAAGGCATTAAATGAAACTTATAAGCAGGATCTCCTTAAGGCAACTGAAGATGGCGTGCTTACCGCTGAAGAAAAGAAGCTTCTTCGCGATAAGGCAGTTGAGCTTATTAAGGCCGAAGTTAGTGATGGGGTCAAGGATATTCTCCAGGATGTTATCGGTAACTTTGATGAGTGGATAAAGACTCTTATTGAGCTTGCCGTTGCAGCTAATAAGAAGAAGAAAACCACCAAGTAAAATTTAAAGATAATAATTGATAGAAAATATTCATAACGTTTATTTTCTATCAATTATTTTTTATATCTATATATTTTTTCTTTAGAGAGTGAGGTATTAATTCGTTATGAAGTATAATATTATTGCATCGGCAGATTATCATTGGGGTGTAATGGATGCGGATAAACAACTTACAGAGTCCCAATTTATTTTAGATTATGTAAAATCTAATCATATAGATTTATTTGTTGTTTGTGGAGATTATTTTGACCATCGCTTATTGATGAATAGTAAATCTGCTATAAACGCTATAAATTTTATAGATTCCCTAAAGAAATTATCATTGAATAAAGAGAACCCATTTAAGATTGTAATGTTTGATGGAACAGCATCACACGATTTTGACCAATTAGAAACATTACGCTCTTTTGAAGATGATAATTTTAAAATTTTCCGAAAAAATACATATAATGAAACTTTACCAGGTCTTAAATGTCTATATTGCCCAGATGAAAATATTCGAACTGTTGATTATATAAATCAATATAGTGAGAATTTATTTAAGGGAGATATAGACATAATGTTTTTCCATGGAACGTTTGATGTAATTATGGTAGATCGCACACTTACAGACGATATACCAAATGTAATATTTGAATATGCATTTTATAATAGAATTACAAAATTGATGGTTGGTGGTCATTGGCATAACGGTGATAAATACGGAAATATGTATTATACCAGATCACCCTATCGATGGAAGTATGAAGAAGATTTACCAAAAGGTATGATGCATATCATATATGATACAGATACAAAAATATATGAAACGAAATATGTGGAAAATAAAAATACGGATAGGTACTATACCTTTTATGTTGATACTTCAATGTATACCGAAGTTAACAATTATTCGAATTTGCTTAAAAGTATCGAATCTAAACTAAATGATGGTATAGAGCATATCCGAATAAAGGTTATTATAACTGATGATAAAGAAATCAATAATACCTGTATAGATACCCTGATAAACAAATTTCAAGGTCATAAAAAAGTCAAGGTTGACATTGAGAATAAGTATACTAAGAAGATTAAAAAGAAAAAAGCTAAAGAACTCGATCAATTTAAAGAAAAATATAATTATATTTTTGATTCTAATATTCCTCTTTCACGCAAATATAAGATGTTTATATTTGATACAAAGGGAGTAGATATACCCGAAGAAGAAATATCTATTATAATTGATGAGTTTAAGAAAACTCGTGAAAGGAAATTGTAATATGAAAGATGAACTTTTTAAAGATACAAAGAAGGGTAATGCTAAAAGAGACAGATTAAAGAGATTGATAATCGAAAGACCAAATTGTATTACCTTTATAAAAAATAAATATTTGACCGATGATATATTGGAAGAATGCTTAAATGACAATCCTGATATTTTCCCATATATTAAACATCCTACTACCGCCATTATTAATATGGCACTTGAGATGGATGGTGGCAATTTAAAATTTATAAATGATGACCAAAGAAACAATTTACCACTAGATTCAATACGAATTGCATTGGAATCAGATGCTGAACGTGCAATTGATTATGTGGTAATGGAACAGTTGCCGATAGAAATGCAGATAGATTTGTTCCTCAAGAATCCAGTGCTTGCATTAACACATAATGCAAATATTCCAGAGTCATACATTATAAAAGAAATTTATCGGACACCTAACATAATTAAATATGTAGCAAATCCTACAGAAGAAATGAAATGTTTGGCTTTGTCATTAGAGCCTAACGTTGCTTTATATTTTTCACAATTAAGTGACAAAATGATGGATATTATCGATGAAAAATATCCCCAATTAATAGGTAAAATACCTAACTACACAAGAAATATATGTGAGGGTGAAAATAATGGCTCTACCAACCAGAACTAAAACCAATTATGAAAAGTTTAATATACAAATCAATATAGATATGGCTAATCTGTTATTAGATTACGTTATGTCAAATAAACCTACACGGATGCACTTAGCAAATTTAAAACAGTTTATGGATGTTTTAAACATGAGTGCATATGATAATAATTATGACATCAAGGATAGACTTATGCTTATCAATAGAATTCTTGATGCAAAAATCAATATGGGATTAAAGAAGCTTCCCTTGATAAAAGAAAAAATAAAAGAATCCGATCCCGATTTACTGGATATAATAGAGAAGGTAACATGGGCTACTGATGGTGTATCTGGTACAGAATGTTCTACCATAAGAGATTGGGTAGATGAAAAAATGCAGTATTATTTCTATTATCTCGAAATGCCAACTATAGTAGATATTTGGCAAAAATGTATTGATAAGGGATTTGAACTTAATACAAATACTCTTCGTGAAATAAATCAGCGTATGGCAAAATTGGTTTTGAGAATGAAAAACTCAAGTATTTCAACTGGTTTACTTCGTGAATTTAATTTTGCTGACCCCAATGTGTACGACACACTTCGTGCTGTTGTTAAAAAGTCACAAAAACCATCCAATATTCTTCAGACTGGTATTCGTAATTTAAATGCAATACTCGGTCCTGGATTTAGAGGTAGTAAATTGTATACTATCCTTGGTATGTCTGGTAAGTTTAAGTCGGGTACACTCCTCAATATTGCTGACCAAATTACCAAATATAATCCACTTCTTGAGAAAGTGAATGATGGGAAGAGAAACACGGTATTATTTGTGACTATGGAAAACACGATTGATGAAACAATCGAAAGACTGTACAATATGTATGCAGATGAAACTTCTGATTACCTTAAAGAAGATCCTGAGAACGTAATTAAAGTACTCAGGGATAAAGGAAGATTCTGCTTTGAAAATCCAGAAACAGATGGTATCTCAATAGAATTTCGTTATTTTGCTAACCTCGAAATAAACACTGGTGATTTATATAGAATTATCGATGAAATGGAAGAGATGGGTAAACATCCAATTGCATTAATTCTTGATTATATCAAGAGAATAAACAGTGTGTTTCCGAGTAATGGGGATGAAACACTTCGTGTTACATATGCAGCAAAAGAATTAAAAACTTTGGCAATGCATTATGATATACCAGTTATTACTGCTCAGCAGATAAATCGTATGGGAAATGCCGCAGTTGACTCTGCAATGAGAGAAGGAAAACAAGACCTTATTCGATTTGTAGGCAACTCTGATATCGGTGGTGCATGGGGTGTAATTGAGGAAAGTGACTGGGTTGCTATTATTAACCTCGAACAGCATGTAAGAACCGGTCAAGTTTATCTTACCATCAAGCGTACAAAGAATAGGTGTGGTAGAAATGATTTGACCGCATCCGATTACTTCAATCATCCATTTACAAATGGACGCACAATCAAATTGGAAACGGATGTTGAAAAAGATGCATCCGTATCTATTATGTCTCTTGCCACAGACCTTACTTCTGTGGATATTTCCAAGGAAGAAGAAAACGACGCTCAGAATAGACCCAAGATATCTATCAGGTCTTCAAGCAATCGCCAACCATTGTATAGTGCAATTGGTGCGTAAATATATAAAAATATGGAGTGAGATTAATCTCACTCCATATTTTACTTTTCTTATTTTTTCGTAATTTCTATTTCCTGCTTATAAATATCGGCTCTATTTTTTAAGAAATCGTTCTCTTCTATTGCCAATATTTCCGACAATTTTTCCATGACTGATTTGTTGTATACATAAAATTCTTTCATGGTAAATTCCGATTCGCTATATAACTCATTAGCATGTAATATCAAAAACCACAACTCAGTAGTTCCATAAATATCTTGTGAAACCCAATGTGCATTGCATCTATATTTTCTGTATTCATCGTCAGTTATTGTAATTTTTACTTTGTTTTCTTCCAGGAAACTTTGATGCCTTGCCAATATGTTTTCCTCAATTGTTTTTATGTATTCTTGCTGGTTGGTATTTGATAATATTTCGAAAAGAAAAAAATCAGTCATCTTTAGTGACTGATTCTGAAACTCGCTGATGTATTCTTTAATGCTGGTAGCAGCTATACTCATTTAGCACATCTCCTTTAGTAACACTTATGGAGTTTTTCGACAAGTATGCACAGTATTGCAAGATGGATGCTCATCATCTGCCAAGCAGTAACTTTCATCCAATCTATCAGTAATATGCATATCATCAATATCACCATTACGTACTTCAATTTTCATTTTTGCATGATTTGATAACCATTTATGTTGAAAATAATCGTTATCATAATGTGGTATCGTTATGTAATTTTGAATAAGTATTGTCTTTGAAACGACGGGTTTGCATAGTGTGTCATTGACATATATTGAATCATTCAACGTTTCTGGAATTATCACTGGGTCCTTAGTCGGTAATTCTTCACCCATGATTGTGGGAATATGTACTTTCTTTGGATTTGTGTTTGCATCATCACGTGCAATACCTCTTTCCCACATTACTAAGCCAATTTCTTCACGTTGTAACGTCCATAGTTTTTCGTTGTTATAGTTATAATTTTCAGTATTATCCGTAGAGAACATGACAAAAAATCACTCCCTATATAAAAAATATTATAATACAGTTCGAAAGGATGAAAATATGATGAGTGAACCTAATAAGTCACAGAAAGAATTATTAGACCTCTTAATGCAATGGCATATTAAGAAAGATAAACCCATTTTCGTTTATTCTGGACCACCTGGCTCTGGAAAAACATGGGTTATTCGTTTATTTTTCGAAAAATTGGGAATAACTTCGGATGAATTTGTAACATGTGCATTTGCAGGAAAAGCAGTGACTGTACTTGCACGTAACGGTTTGCCTGCAAAGACAATTCATTCTTTAATATATTATCCAGTGTTTAAGAAAATAGAGACGGATGATGGTAAAGTTCATTATGAATTTACTTTCGTTAAGAAAGAATCGCTTGACCCAAAGTTAAAATACATTGTGGTGGATGAGCTGTCTATGGTAAATGATACCATCATGCACGATTTGTTATCTTTTGGGATACCTGTTATTGGCATGGGTGATATTAATCAGTTACCACCAGTATTTGGTGAATCGTCATTTATGCTTAGACCAGATTTTTGTTTAAACGAAATTATGCGACAAGTAAAAGACTCACCAATAATAAAACTATCACAAATGGTCTTACATGACGAACCACTATTATATGGCTCATATGGAAATTGTAATGTACTCCGTAATATGAAACTTGATGAGAAAATAATAAAGAATTATGATATGATATTATGTGGTAAAAATTCTACACGTGATTTTATCAATTCTTTTGTTAGACATAATATATACGGTATTAAAGGCGATAATCCGGTTATAATGGATAAAGTCGTATGTAAACAAAATGAATGGGATAGGTGTGTAAACGACATGTATCTTACAAATGGTACGGTTGGATACATTAATGACATATTCGAAGAAAGTGTAAATGACAAACGTATGACTATCGACTTTGTACCAGAATATAATACAAAATCAATCTATTACAATATAGATATGGATTTGAAATACATTACTAAACCATACGAAGCAAGGAAGGAGATGGGTTTTACCAAATTTACAAAATTTGAATATGCATATGCAATTACCACACATTCTTCGCAAGGTTCGGAATATGACAGAATTCTGTATATTGATGAAGCTATAGGTGGTGGACGAGATAAAATAAAGAAATTAAAATATACTGCAATATCCAGAGCAGTTAATCAAATAGATATTGTAAACGGATATAATTTACTCAACTATTATCGAAATTAACTAACTTGATATGATACAGTTGATAGCCGTGTTATTGAACTTACTGACTATATATACTATCAATAAGCAGAAATGGAAATATATCCAAGACCATAAACACATTTAACATTTAAGGAGGCAAATTTATGATGAAACACACATTTGAAGGATTCAAGAAGGATTTCAAAGAAGACATGATGCATGATGGTGATGGTTTATGTGGTGCTATACTTGGAACCGGTATGGCTACTGCGGTAGTTGGAGCAATAGTTTCAAGCATTATTACATATAACAATCCATATTGCTGGCTTGCATTGAATTTTAAAGATTTTGCTTTAAAATTTATGATTGGCGATGCTGTTGTATGCACTGCAGGAACAGTGGCTACAAAGATAGTATCTGCAAAGATGCAGAAAAATGCTGAAAATGAAGGTGATGAAGATGCTGAATCTTATGATGATTTTTCTGGTATGATTAAACGCACACCAGAGACAACTGAAGCATCTGAGACAAATGAGACAAAAACAAATAATGAAAATGAAGATTTTGCTGATATGGCAGCAATCGCATAATGTAAAAAATATGGGAAGGCTTTGCCTTCCCATATTTTTTTGTTTTAAAAGTAAATAATCTCGAAAATTTATTAAATGTGAATAGACAAGAGGTGTGTTTCATTGATAAATTATTATATAGTAGCTCAGATTGTTACTGATAAATCAAATGCTTATAAATTACAGAATGTAAGTATTCGTCAATATTCATATTCTCCAGCAGTTACTAGTATAATAGTAGATTATAGAGTAGCAACAGGATTATCAGATAAATATCCATTTATTGTTGGAAAGTGCAATATATCTACTCCAAATGAACGTAATATGTTATCCAGAACCCTTACAGGAACGGTTTCTTTTGACAAATTACAATCACTTAGTGGAATATTTATTGACGGCTTTACTATTGACTCAAATTATTCATCTGAAGAAGATATTAAGCAAATATTGCCAGAATATATGAAGATTAACAAGTCTAAGACTATATGGAATGTCGGATTTTGACAGAACCATTCAATAATTTAATATCAAAAATGAGGTGAATAAATATGGCAGCTTTACCCGAAAATAATTTTTCTGCAAGTGCATTAAAAGCTGTAATTGCAAAATATGGTAAGCGTATAAAGTGTATTACTACTTCTAATACCAAGATATTAGCTAATACAGATAATCTTAATTTACCATATATAGATACTGATAATATAGAGACATTTGATGCTGATGGATATGATATGCTGGTATGCCGTATGCGAGATTCTTTCGCGAGGAAGGAATATACCAGTCTCATTCGTATAGGAGACATAACCAGTATCCAAATAGTCGATAATGTAAATGATAAAATCGACCCATTTAGAATGTAATGGGGGTGGAATAGATGGCATTTACATCAAAATATACTGGAAATGAACTCGATTTAGCGATTAGTCGAGTTCTTGGAGATACATATAGAGGAGATGGTGCCCCTGGTTGTCATCTTGTAGGTGACCAATCAGAAATGCCTTTGAATCTAAATGACCTTGCAATACCTGGTAAATATACCGTTTTCTTTTTTTATAACGGTCCTTCTGATTTAGATGGTGACCAAATTTCAATTTCTCCTATTTTTGTACATGTTTATTGGTCTGGTCAAATGTTATATCAAACCATTAGAGTTGGTCCAAAACTATATTGGAGAGATTTGCTTTCTGGAGATTTAACCTGGAAATTAATCAATATGGGTATTGAAGCAGTACGTGTTGTTGATAACCTGTATACCGATAAAGACCAGGATGAACTTGCAACCGAAATGGCATTGTCTGCTAATATGGGTGCAGAGTTAAGAAAGATGATTGAAAGACGTCAGATAGGAAATATCAATTTGCTTGATTGTACAGATGTACTTCAAGGATATTCCAATTCTGATGCAATGACCAAGAACGAAAAATACTGGATCATGGATGATGATTGTAGTATTGAAATTGGTTCTGGTAATATAATCAGTGATGTTTCTACACTTGAAAGTGGAGATGAAAGTGCTACTAATCCATGGCAAATGCAATTCTTTGTAAGTAAAAACGCTAGTGGTGGCACATTTACTTCATATGGAAGCTATATTAAGGGTACTCAATATATAGGTAATACACAAACTTTTACAGCAAGCGTAATGCTTAAAGAATTCTTATGTGCAAACCAGACAGAAGTTAATATTGGTGCTACTTCTAGTATTAAGGCATTTATAAAAATTGCATGCCAACGTGGAGTTGGTCATAACTATGATGAAAGTGTACCTGAGATTGTTGTAACCAAGGAATATTCATTGGATGAATTATTAACATCGTTCGGTGAGGATCTTTCACACGATGGTTCAGTCGGAAAATTGAAGGTAACTCTTAATATGAGAGAATATGGTAATGGTAATAATACATCATCTGAATTTACCAAATTAGATGATTATTATAAAGGACCGTATTGTATTAGAGTAAGTTTCGGTGTTACCGACCCCGATAATTCGATGCAATCTGCTACATTCTATCATCCAAAGTTAGAGCTTGGTGATTATGCCACTGCGTATAATCATAGCGCAAATGATTTACGTTATTGGTATACTAATAGCGAGAAGATATTTGACTGTGACATCAATGCTACTAGTGGTGATGAGTTTGATGAGCAGGAAGGTTTAGTATTTGATAATAATACCAAGGAATTTAACCACGAACCAGTTGCAGTTGGTGGTGGTGGTGGCTTTATGATATATGATGATATAGATGAAGCTACAAAGAATCCACGCGTTGACAAGATATTGGTTCATATTCCTGGTAATAATACATCATCTAATCCAAAACGTTTGATTTTCTGGAATGGAACAGAATGGGTTAGTGTAACAAATCCAGCACTCATTGAAGCTGCTGAAGATGCAACCGAATATAAACCAGTAAATGATGCAGTACCTCATGATTGTGGTTGGTTGAACCAAAAAAGTGAAACCGATTCTACACCAGCAGTACTGAATTATTACGATGAAGAAAGATCATGCTGGAGACCAGCTGGTGCGATACCTTCAAAGATTTGGCATATGTCTGAAGAGCCACCAACTGATCCCGCTTTACGCAACCTTTTCTGGATTAAGACATCCACTATGGCACCATATATATACTTTGATGGGGGTTGGCATCCATTACTTACTATATGGGGTGCAACTACCTGATTGTAATAAAAAGACGTATATATTGGAGGTGATCCAATATATACGTCAAAATTTCGTGAAAGGGCGTGAACCTTTTTGGCAACTAATAAATTACGAAATATGTCTGCCGATGATGCGGTAGATTTGTTAACTAGATTACACAATGTATTATCAGAACGAACTTATTTCAAATATAATACATCACTTATTAACCCATTTACTGCACAGTTAAATTATATTGATAACGTTCTGCTTAAATATAAGCCTACCGCAGATGATCAAACTAATATTTTGGATATGCATGGTATTAGTATACTTAATAGTATACTTGAGATAAATTCTATTTCCAACAGATTTGTGTCTAAATTTAAATATAATGCAAATAATTGTGAGAATAAATACTCGGATGAAATATCCGGTATCGATGAACGATTTGTTTCTATGATGAATGATAAAGGTTATGATGGAAATGAAGAGTTGAATCGAGTAAAACAAATGTTTACTGATTTCGATACTGGAGAAACCAGAGTTAGACCTGTAAGATTACAAAGTAATTTATATCAGGATAATATTACATCTGCATTTGATTATCATTTGTTAGTGTATTTGGTATTATGCCTCGAAACTGAAAATGATATATACAAAAAGATGAGACAAGAATCTACGAATGAATACACCGAAAGTTTTAAAGATGTATCGTCATGTCGTTCATCCTGTGTTGGACTTTGTTATGCATCATGTGATGAATCTTGTTATGGTTGTGGAGCATCATGCTCTGGAGAATGTACGGCCGCGTGTGGTGAATGTGCAAAATCTTGCACGATGACATGCAATAATAACTGTAGCAATGGATGTAGCCATGATTGCAATGGTTGTGAAGCAACTTGTACTGGTTGCATTGCAAATTGCAGTGGTGGTTGCGGAGAAACATGTAAAGATTCATGCGGAAAATGCGATGCTAGTTGCTATGGAACTACTAATGGTGCTGTAGTTACTTGTGGTTGTGGTTCTGCATGTACAACAATGTGCAGTACTACATGCGTTGGTGAAAATACTAAACCTGGTAGCACATCGCCTGATCCGGATCCCCCAATAGTAACAACGCCAGACCCAACACCTCGTCCTAATCCAAGTACTGGATTTTCTAACAGTCCAAGTTCAAATCATCCAAATGGTGGTTATGTCAGCGATGGAAATGGTTCTGGTCATTGGGAGTATTATGGTACTGATGGAAATGTATACAGATCGGATACTAATTCTAATATTAACAATAGTGGTGGCTCTAATTCTTCCAATGGCTACAGAACTCCTGGTGGAGAATCAACCACACATCGTTATTATAAAAAATAATTTTTAAAATATGCAAAGGAGTGAGAATAAATGTCGTGTAAGGGCGGTTGTAATGGAGTATGTACAGTTGCTGTTGGACAAACATCGAACCCTTCTAAAAGTAGTAGTAGTTATTGCTCCGGTGGTTGTACAGGATCATGCCAAGGATGCCAGGGAACTAATAATACCACATCATCATCAGCCGGTTGCGGTCAATCAAATTGTGGCGGTGGATGCCAAGCTAATTGTGGTATCCAATGCACCGATGGTTGTACCAGTTGTCATACTGGATGCAGTGATAAGTGCAATTCGTGTGGCGGAGAATGCGGCTCTTCGTGCTCTTCATGTGGTTCTTCATGTGGTGGCAAATCTGGTTCTAGTAGCAGTGGTCCTGGTTGCAATGATTGCAATTCTTTTTGTGCAAGCAATTGCAGTACCATTTGTAAAGAGCAATCAAGTGTGTCGTGCTTTACTTGTGGCAATTCATGCAAAGCTATGGCAGTTGCAAATTATTCAGTCGAATGCGTAAACAGTGATAAATCCACATCAACAACAATAAAGCATGATATTAAATAAAAGAAAAGTGGTGAGATACTATGCCAGATAATACATTAAACACGGCTTGTAGTGCATCATCTTGTGGAACGGTATGCTCGAGTTGTACTACATCGTGTGGAGATACTTGTCAGACTAATTGTAGTCAAAAATGCATGGATTCGTGTGGTAATTCTTGTGGAGATTGCACGAATACTTGTAAGAATAGATGCAAAGATGCATGTTCCTCATGTCTGGGTTCGTGTTATGGAGAGTGCGGTAATAATTGCGGAACGACATGTGGAAAAAACTGTACCGGTTCTTGTAATAGCTGTATGAGTTGTACAGGAACTTGTAATGAAACCTGTGAGGGTACATGTTATAGATCTTGCACCGATAGCTGTGGTGATAACTGTGGTTCTTCGTGTATAACTGGATGCAACGTTGTATGCACTGGTCAATGTGTTGGCTGTACTGGTTGCACCGGTTGTAAAGGTTCGTGTGGTTCTAATACATGCACAATGCAGTGTACATCATGTGGCGTAAGTTGTAGTACAAATTGCAAAAATCAATGTGCTACATTGTGTGAAGGAAAATGCGTAGGATGCTCTGGTGCATGCAAGGATGCGTGCGGATCACAATGTGCATCCGAATGCGGTAATGATTGCAAGAATGACTGCTTTGATTCGTGTTCGGGAAGTAATTCTGCTATAGTAAATTGGTCAAAATATCAAGATATTATCGAAAAGTAGGAGGTGACAACAAATGGTTTCACGCATGACAGAAGCTGAATATAACGAGTTGGTCGAGCTAGTTAAAAACGAAGTTGCCAGACGAAGTGGCCGAAATTCAGACGGTGAATGGCTGAATTATCCAAATCTAAATGGTATTATAATGGATATATGGAATGCAGAAGAGTTCATACCATCAATTATAGTAAAAGATAATGCATCAATGTTGGCAGAACAAGCATCCATTATCGTAGACAAACTACTTGAAATATTCGATCTTAATTCCGGTAGTTTAATAATGAATACTCAACAGCCGGGCGGTTTAACAAGTCCACTGTTTAACTATAAAGATATAAAGCTATTTATATCAAAATTATCTAATGAATCATATACTACCAGTAATTCTTCGTGCCGTTCTGCTTGTACGGGATTATGTGTTGGTACATGTGGCACTAACTGTACATCGACATGCGGAAATGGTTGTGCAGATGGCTGTAATACTACTTGTGATAAAAAGTGTAGTAGTGCATGTGGTGGTGGTTGTGCATCATCATGTGGAACCAATTGTCTAGATCAATGCTCTGGAGAGTGTAAGAATCAGTGTTCAGACTGTACTGGAACATGTACTGGTGAATGCGTATCTTGCTCGGGTAATTGCGTCAACACATGTAATATTTCGTGCAAATTAGATTGTGATGCTGGATGTGGTAATACATGCAGTGGCACTTGTAGTACCACATGCACAAATAATTGCATTTCCAATTGTGTATTGTCTTGTGGTTCGGTGTGCAAAATGAACTGCTCGAATGGTTGCGCTACAGGTTGTAAAACAACATGCACAAGCACATGTGGTGATACATGTAAAACGGATTGTAATGTAGGTTGTACCACTGGTTGTCGTACAAATTGCACTACCGGTTGTAATACCGCATGTAATATGCTATGTAAAACTGGATGCACAGGTGAATGCACATCTTGCACGGGAAAGTGTGTCAATGTTTGTGGTGATGCGTGTACAGGAACATGTACCAAAACATGTGCAGATGGTTGTGGTTCTGGCTGTGCTAACAGTTGCATGGGTGGTTGCAAAACCGAATGCTATACTAGTTGCTTGAATGCGACTGCAACTGGTGCATCATCTTCTACATAATAGAAGGGAGAATGATTATGGCAACTAATAATTCTTGTACTGGTTGTGATACATCGTGTATTGGAAGTTGCGAAACTTCATGTGTTAATGGTTGCTCTGGTGCGTGTGCTGGAACATGTATGTCCGCATGTTTGGGGTCATGCCAAGGATGCACTAGCTGCTCATCATGTGCAAATATGTGCTCTAAGACATGTATGTCTGGTTGTGGCAACTTTTGTGCAATGAATTGCGGAACTGGTTGCGAGTATACTTGCTATGCAGTTAATCAAATAAAAACTTCGATGATAAAGTATGATGTAAAGAGGTGATAAGATGTCTTGTTCGAGTTGTTTTTCAACATGCTCTGGAACTGCGTCGGAAATATCTTCGTCATTATCAACATATGTCTGCTCTGCATGTGGAACTGAATGTGCTTCCACATGCAATGTAGATTGCACTGGCGAATGCCGATATACATGCTCTGCTAGTGGTCATGGTGGAGATGGTAAAAATACATGTGATGATTGTGCTACTCAATGCGTAGGATGTAGTAATACGTGTGAAAGTTCATGTGTTGGTTGTAATGCATCGTGTTATGGAACTTGTAACAAAGAATGTACTGGTTGCAGTTCGAATTGCACCGGTGGCTGTTACTCTACATGCAATACAGGTTGCTTTGGTAAATGTAAATTAACATGTGATATGACATGTGGCAGTAATTGTACTGGTGATTGTTATACAACATGCACAGGTTCATGTGGCAATAATTGCAACACCACATGTGTATCTGGTTGCAATACAAAATGTACAACTACTTGTACTGGTGGTTGTAATACTACTTGTGAAAATGCATGTAAAACCACATGTAATGATAAGTGTACCGATACATGCAAAACCACATGTAATGATTTATGTACAACATCATGCAGTACTAAGTGTTTAGGCTGTCAAGAAACATGTACCGCAACATGTGGTCAAACATGCGATTCTACATGTGGAGAATACTGTGCGGATGGTTGCTCACAAGAATGTACTGGAAATTGCAGTGCGAAGTGTACTACTACATGTTTTAGTGGGTGCTCTAATTCGTGCAAAAATCAGTGTACTGACACATGCAAGAATTCATGTGTGAATGGTTGTTTTGGATGTGATGGTACATGTACCAATACTTGTACTGTATCGTGTGTTAGTACAAATACAGTGTATACAGTTTAAATGTAAAAAAACGACATATACAACGATTGTATAAAATACATTTATAAAGGAGAATTTACTATGAATCCAGATTTATACGCTATTTTCGAGGCAAATCCTGATACACCTGACAAGATGGTTATTCAGGTTAAGGACGATGTTATTTCAAAGCTCGAAAGATCTCAGGATGAATATATGAGAAAGGTCTCTGATTGTTCTATTATTATAGCAGAACGTGAAAAGACTGTGAATGATACTGAATTCGTTAGAGAATTCAATGGACTGCTTGATAAATTTCAGAATTGGCAGACAAATAAGGAATTTATCAAGAGTGAGTGTGTAATTCCAGCTATAAAGGATCAGTATGCACACAATGATACTGACAGATTTGATGCATCATGGCTTGTGAACTATGATAGATCTAACAAGATTTATATTTCGGAAATTCATAAGGTTGCAGGCGATGTTGTTTTAACTGCAGATAACTTTGCAACAGAAATAAGCAAGGTTAAGGAAGCAGATTTTAAATACACAATCGTTTGTGATATTTATAAGGATCTTTGTGATAGAGGTCTTAAGACTGATAAGAACTACAATCGTGTTGAAGAACTTGGTTCTCTTAGAACCGAATATTCCATTGAAAAGCGTGACGCACAAATGGATTTCTTCACTAATTATGTAGAACCTGTATTGAAAGAAGCAGGATTTACATCATATGACAATCTTAATTGGGAGTGTGAATATACCACGGGAGTTCTCCGTATAATTGACACTACAACCAATACTTCGGTAGCTTCGAATTTGGAGAGACTTTAATTAATAATTAAGGAGCTTGACAATAGCATGAATTTCAAGGGTGTTAAGGACTCTATTTCTGAGCTTCCTGCAGATGCAGAAGCTGGTGACCTTTGGCTTGTAAAGCAGAAACTCGTAAAGAGGGAAGCTGATGTTACCTACTTTTATGAGGAATACATGTACGGGGAAAACTACCTGGGTATATATCGGTAAAAGAGACTTCGGATAATAATTAATATTCATAAGGCGGTTTTATCATGTTTAATAGAAATTATGCACAAATCGAAAATTTCCAAGATAAAATTGCCAGATTGTATCCTCAAGAAGAATTTCTTCCGAATTTTTCGGAAGAAATTCAAGAGGAAATCAAGTCTGGTAAAAGAAAGTTTCATAGTAGGACTATCACTTTCCAGGTTACAGATGCATGTAATTTGAGATGTACGTATTGTGTATCTGGTGACACACAAGTCTTAATGAGTGATGGTACTACTAAACAAATTTCTGACATCAGCGTCGGAGATAAAATACTTACATTTCCAGAATACAACAGTTTGGATCTTGAAGAAAGTGAAGTTGAACAATTATTCACTAGAGAAGTTAATTCATATCTCAAGATTACATTATCAACTGGTGATGTAATTAAAATTACCGAGAATCATAAGATTAAGAGAAATTGCTATACTGACCCATTCCCATTGCATGAATACGTAGAAGCAGGAAGACTGTCCGTTGGTTTAACTGTTTGCGCATACGTTGATGGAAAAATAACTTATAAGAAAATAACCAGTATTGAAAAGGTTTATGAAACCATTACTGTTTATAATATAGGAACTACTCTGCATACATATGTAGCAAATAATTTTGCAGTTCATAACTGTTATCAGATATGCAAGCAACAGCACTTCATGACATTTGATATTGCAAAGCGTTTTGCTGATATGATGCTTGAATCCAATATGAATAACAATGATTACATCGACGTGGAAACTAGTCCTGGTGTAGTATTTGAATTTATTGGTGGTGAGCCATTCCTTGCAATTGATTTAATTTCTCAGATTTCCGATTATTTAATTAATCGTATGATTGAAATGAATCATCCATGGCGAGATAAATTCATGTTTTCTATTTGCAGCAACGGTGTTTTATACATGGACGAGAGAGTCCAAAAATACATCAGAAAGCATGGAAAATATTTATCATTCTCAATTTCTATAGATGGAAATAAGAAATTGCACGATGCTTGTCGTATATTTCCTGATGGTTCAGGAAGTTATGATATAGCAATTGCTGGAGTTAAACATTTTAAGGAGCATTATAACGGCCATATGGGAAGTAAAATGACCATGGCTCCTGGTAATATTAACTACATCTTTGATGCAGTTCAGAATTTGTTAACCCTCGGTTATTCTGAAATATTCCTGAACTGTGTATATGAAGAAGGATGGACCACAGAGCATGCTACAATCATGTATAATCAAATGAAGATGCTCAGTGATTTTATTATCGGTAATAATTATTTCGATAATAGATTTTTGTCATTCTTTGATGATTCGATGTTTAGACCAATGGATCCAGAAGATAATCAAAACTGGTGTGGTGGTACTGGTGCAATGATTTCGTGTGATTATAAGGGTGATATATATCCTTGTATTCGTTATATGGAATCTTCTTTGGGTAATGATGTAAAACCTTTGAAAATCGGAAATGTATATGACGGTATTATGAAAGATAACGATACCATCTCATGTGTTGACGAACTCAGAAGTATTACTCGTAAGAGTCAATCCGAAGACGCTTGCTTTAAGTGCCCTATCGCTAGTGGTTGTAGCTGGTGTTCTGCATATAATTACCAGTGTTTTGGCACTGCAAATAAGCGTGCTACTTATATATGTATCATGCATAAGAGCAGAGCTCTGTGCAATTTGTATTACTGGAATAAGGGCTTCCGTAAGTATGCGCCGTGGTTCAGAATGAGTTCATGGATTCCAAAGGAATGGGCTCTTGAAATAATTTCTGAGGAAGAGTATCAGATGTTACTTGACCTTATCAAGTTTGATTCCGATGACGTTAAATATATTCAGGAAATGCTTGATAATAACGAGGTTCCACCCGAGTATATTAACTATGCTAAAACAGCAGTATCTATAGGTCAGCCAATATATACCAACAATATCCGTATGGAAGGTATGACCGAATATACTGATGATGATCTTACCAATAGATATTCTGATATTTTTGATTTTATGACTCAATATGATATTGATGCTATTGAAAGAATACCAGAGGTGAATGAGAATGAGGTACATAATTGACACTCAATCAAGCACTGATGAAAAAGTCATTGCTAATGTGATATCACTATCTAAATTTTCTGGTGTGATTAGTTCTGTTTCAAGAATTGATATGCCCTCAACCGATACAACGACTTCTGATGTAGACGAATCATTACTTATGGATTCTGATATATTAATATCGGAAATGCTGGATAAAGATTCGTACTTGGTATCATATCCGATACGACAAGGTTTATATATAGACACACTAAGTATCAATGTTATAACTAAGTATTCGGAAGGTACCAAATTATGTATTTATACAACTGGTGGTCTATTCAAATCTTTTGGCATTGGCGATAAAACAGGGGTCATTAATTTCGATTTGATGGATGGAGAAAATATACCAGAAGATGAAACAGTAACTAAGTTTGAAACATCCTCAAATTTCATTGCAATCAAAATTGATGATGTATTTAAACCTGTTTTTTATAATTTTGGCGATATCACAACTCCCACAAATCTCTATTTTAAAATAATTGGAAATGAGAATACATCGGGTTCTGCACTTCTTACAGGAAAACTCGGTGCTCTTTAATGAAAAAACGAGTGATATAAATATTTATATCACTCGTTTATTATTTGAAAAATAATAAAGGATGTGAATATATGCAACCACTAAAATATGTTGACTGGAAGCGAGTAGCTGATACCAAATTTAGTACTGATGCTTCGTCAACAGTAACCGCTGTAGGAACTGGAATACTGGATCCCATAAAAGGATCTATTACTAATACGGAACTTAATTTAAAATCCATATGTCCATATCATAATGGTACATTTGCCATAGGTGATTGGAAAATATTTGTTGAGCAATTTGATATAGACCAAATTGCCGAAGTTGCAATGTCACAAGATGTAAATGATTGTGCATTTGCAGTTGACAACAAGAAAAACCCACATTTTTATATGACTACTTCCGATGGGTATGTATACTATGGACAAGAAATGGGAACGTTTACAAAACTTGGTCAGATTAATGACACACTTAATGGAGTTCGCTATATAGATTCTAAGAGAGCACAGAAGTTCGTATTTTTTGGAAAAGATATGCTCTCTATCATAGATATAGATGTTTGTAGAATAAACCCTTCTAAGTTTGCATATTACAGAGATAAAGTTGGCAATATAATATCAGCCGGTATGTATACGGCAGATGACGATGATTATACTAATTACATAATAGCACTAAATGATGACAATACTCTTATTTGTGTTAATATTGTCACTGGCAAATTTTATGGATTAAAGATATCTCTTGCAGATATCGTTCGGAATGTAATTAGCAAGTCAAAATCAGTCAATCCAACTGATAAATCCATAGATTTTCCCGAATTTGTAAAGATTAACAATATTTGTATAAAAGATAATGACTTGTATCTATTATGCGAAGGTGGATATATTGGTCTTTTAGACTTATCCGAAATTATCGCAAATGGAATAAACTCCGAATGTGATAATGTATATTTAACCAAAATAACTAATACCGATTGGAAAGATATGATATTCTATAATAACTTTTTCATTGGTGTTGGTGCTGGTAAACCTGAGGATTCATTCTTTAAACTTTCAAATTTAAAAAGTTTAATTTATGAATTTGATTTTTTGCATAATATGAAATGTAGTAAAGAATATAAGGATTTATGTAATATGCTTAACACAAAAAAGAATAGTGCTGTTTTCAGAAGGACTATTGAATTTGAAATAACTAATGAAGGCACTCCATATTGTAATCTTGATAATATAATTGATTTTTCAAATAAGATAAATGCAGTTAAATTAAAATCTTTTATTGAAAAATATTCACAAATAACCATTCTCCCGATAAATGGTCATATAACATCCACATATGATTCAACTATACAAATCAAGGAATATGGTGATGGATATAATACTAAATTAAGAATAATATTACCGAATATCAATGCCACATATTTTAAAGCTATAGTGACAATCATATTACCATCGAGTATAGGAGAAATATAATATGAAAATACAGCAGTTAAAAATAAAAGATGATAATAAAGATGATATTTGTTTTGAAGTATTAAAGGATGTATTGTATAGCAGTGATACATCAAATATTGGTTATAGTATTCCAGATGCACACGATGTTACGAAAATCGGATATGGCCGTTGTGGTCAAGATTTTATACTAATAGCATTAAATTTTATTCAAAATCCAGCAATAAAGGAATGCCATAGCTCCAAATATTATATTTTCCGTGACGGCAAATGGGTATATGAATTTTCACCTCATGTATGTATGGATTTTGAGTTTTTTAATAATATGCTAATCGAAATTCATACGGATGGGATTTACTTTACCAATCATTTTGCACAGTTGACAACAGAAAATAATAGATTTATTACGGCCTATTATAGCAGTATACCTTTTGATAATGAAAAATATGTTGATATGACAATTATCGGTGACTCGTTGTACATACTCACGGACAAACGATTAATAACAATCTCAATACCGGATAATGATGTCGTTGAATCAGATAACGTGTATATTTCTAAATCACTGAATTTTTCTTCAGAAATGATACCACCAAGTGGAATTATACGTAATGCTACTGGGAATGATGTTATATTATACGGGAATAATAATGGATTGATTCCTTTTTATTATAAAGTAAATGGTGAATCAATATATTCATTCGTTGACGAACTCGAATATGATGTAGTCAGTGCAATTATATTCAATGATATATTGTGTATATATTGCAGTGATAATCGAATTCGATACATCTCTTCAATTAGTAAATATGAAAAACCCACATTTACTAATTTCAATACGTATGATGGACATATGTGGATTGGTAATGTGAAATTTTTAGAAGGCAAAATATGGACGCAGTACCTAATCACATCAACCAATAGCAATCCTCAAATAGTGTACGCAAATTCGATAAATGGTTTAGATTTCGTGCCATATGAAATAAGGAAGCTAAATTTCAGTGATGTTATCGATCGAAATAATTATACATTACCATTGGATATCGAATCTACGCCATATGGATTATTCATAAGCAATGGACAGATTGAAAGGATACAAAGGAATTATGAATTCTTTGGCGTGTATCCTACGAAACATATTGAATTAACTCCTTCAAAAGTTAAGCAGATACAGCAAAATGACTTCGCTGTGTATGTTGACATAAATGATTTGGATATATCCGATGTGGACGATATTGATGTTGAAATAGATAATCTAAGTAGCAGTGTAGGCTTCGTACCAATTGTAACAAATGTTTATATTAATCAAATTGATAATAAACGATACTTAATAATTAAAGTTACGGATCCATTAAATATCATCGAATCGTTTGGATTACGTAACAAACCATCACCAGATATAAATCAATACAAAGACATCAAAATAAAATTGTGCTATAAAATATACGCCTAACATTTTAATAATTTTTATCAACTTGAAAGTGTGGTGAAAATATGGCAGATGATTTTGTTTTAGGCGCAATGAGTTTTACCAATGTCAATGCTCTTGATTTTAGTTTTGGCAATGTAACAGACAATGTATTATTATCGATTAACAAATTGACTGGTAAATTTGAAAAGATTTCTCCGGTTGATTTGGTTGGTAAACTGGTTACCGAAGGTAACAGAACTAGTATCGATTTAAATACAAATAAGTATGTGATTAACGTCGAATTTAATACTGATAATTTGACACAAATCGATACCGAATTAAAACGAATTGTAGGTGATTCTTAATGGCAATGATGATAAATGTTGGTGGCACTTGGAGAAGTGCTCAAAATAAACCAAAAACAGTTAGTAGCACAGGTACTTCACAAGGTACGTTATACGGTGCTACTGACGGTACAAGAACACCTGGAAGCACTACTGGAAATACTGCAGTAACAACCTGGGGTTGTAGTTCTACATGTGGAATGGAATGTGGCAACGCGTGTGTGAGTTGCACCAGTTGCTCTGGTTGCTCTGGTTGTCTTGGATGTGAAGGTGAGACCTCTCCTGCATTTGACTGTGATGCATGCTCTGCCGCATGTTCATTTAACTGTGCAACAACTTGTCAGCGTAGCTGCATAAGTGGTTGTGCTAATGGTTGTGTACGAACATGCCAGGGTTGTGGTGGTGGTTGCACTGGTTCTTGTACTGGAACATGCAGTACTGGCTGCACTGGTGGTTGCACAGGTCAATGTACAAATGGATGCTCTACAGGTTGTACTGGTCAGTGTACTGGCCAATGCGCAGGTCAATGTACAAATGGATGCTCTACAGGTTGTAGTTCTACCAATACATCAGCACAACAGATAAATGTTGGTGGAACATGGAGACGTGTTGAGCATGCAAAAATAAATGTCGCTGGAACATGGCGTTCCATATATTAATATTATGAGGTGATTTATTATGTATAAAATTAAATTTAAAGGTATTGACGAAGAATTCGAAGCTATTACTGTCTTTTCAGCATCTACACCAAATGTATCTTCTCAGAATGATTTGGTTACAACCGATCAGCGTCAGTTAATGCATATCCATTTTCCTGAAAGTACTGATATGACCAAGCTTACTAAGGTATATGCTAATGAGGATGCACTATCCGAAATTGCAATTATCAATGCAGATACTCTGGAAACATATGTACATTTGAATTATGTAATTCAACAGTCTCTATCACTTGAACCCTATGGCGATGCAAGTGATGTTGAGATGTACGGTCCTAACAGATGGATTATGACTGTTGCGCAGCTAACCGAAGCTGATAAGCAGTTTAGGCAGCTTGTTGGTGTTGCCGCAAAGAATGTAAATTATATGTCTCTTGATGAATATCGTGATTATAAGATTCAGATATCCAAGGAAGATCTCAATACATATCTTGAGGAAAATTGTCTGATATCCGATTGTAAGGATGGTATTTACGCGCCTTACACAGCAACACTCGAAAAGCAGAATCTGTTCTCTTCTCAGTATGCAGCTCATCTTGCTAATAAGATGGCAGGTATTGATGATGTAATGACATGGAATGAGCATGGTAAGTCTTGTGTGGTATGGTCTGATGAGACATGTATTGCATTCATTAATGATATGAAGGCATATGTAAAGCCTCTTGTAGCAGCACAACAGTCTTATGAGGAAGGCATCAATAAGCTTACCACTAAGGCAGAAATTGAAGCATATAACATTGACTACTCGACAGTTGAAACTGCCAATGGTAAAACTGAATGGATTGGTCATACCAAATCTGAAGTTGCTTCATTGAGCACAACTACCGAATAATAAAAAATATAAATAATCACTTTACATAAGACAAATTATGTAAAGTGATTATTTTTGTAAAGGAATGATATAAAATGGAATTAAAAGAATTTACTTCACGTATGCAACCAGGTATAAACATCGGAAATGCATTGGAAAATTTTATACGTATGGATTCCAGTGTTGATAAGTTAAAGCGTACAATTATATTTAACGAAGACAATACTAAAGTGCAGATAAAATTTGAAGATTATTCTGTTATGAAAGATGGACAACCAAAAACCTCTATTTTTAATTCGTATGAGGAGCTTGCAAGAACTACAGAAATTACAGAAGATAATATCAAATATATCGCATCTTTAGGCTTTAAGTCTGTTAGATTGCCAGTATATATGTCGTATCATTATAATTGGGAAACTCATGATTATGATGAATATTGGATTAATCACATAAGAAATATCGTTAATTGGATAGTTGAAAATGATATGATATGTGTAATATCAATGTTTCATGAGCAAGAGTTAAATACACCCGTAAGAGTTGAAAACTGGCAAGATCTCGACAATAATCCAAACATGAAGAAAATGATTAATGTTTGGACTAAATTAAGCGAAGTATTCAAGGAATACAGTCATGAAACTGTAGCATTTGAACTTGTTAATGAAATGAGATTGCATAATTATAGTGATACTATAATTAATTATGATTACTTAATGAGCGTTGCTGCTGATATATACAAAAGACTGTTTGATGTAGTGAGAAATTCCGGTGGTGAGAATACCAACAGATTTATTGGTATATATGGATATACATGTGACTATAAAATGTTGGTGGAAAAATTTGCTCCATACATGGATAAACTTTTCGATAAGAATGTTTATTTGACAACTTTCGTGTTTGATGATGTTACTTTCACACTGTGCTGCAATGAGGAGAGTACTCGTAAAACATGGGGAACTGATGCTGATAAAAAGGTGCTTGATAACGTATTTAAATATATGACTGAAGCACAGGAATCTATCGGCCGTCCAATCGTTATTTCAGAATATGGTACAGAGTCCTATATAAACTGTGATGAGAGGGAATTCTTAACAAACGAACAAGTTCAGCAATATAGACATGACTGCATCGAAAATATAAGATATACCAAAATGCTTGCCGATAAACATGGTATACCAGCAATGTTATGGGATACTGGTTACTTCATTGATAGACGAATTAATGAAGCCGATCCACTAATTTATGATGTAATGTTTAATAATAAATAATGAAGGGAAGAATATAAATGTCTAGTTTTAATCCCAATGAAGCAATTAAAAAGATAGACCTTACTAATGAAGTAACATTCATCAAAGTTATTGAAAATTATGTTGATTCTTTGACAATCCCTGCTAAGGAAGCAACCACGATAATAAGCATAAAAAATAGTCTGTCGAGACTGTCCGAATCATTATTGGCAAAAAATGAGGTTATATCCGGCATCAACCAATATTTTAATAGCGAAGAAGCTATATCCGACAATTCGCCTATAACCACCTCTTTGCCAAAGGTTAATGGACCTAAAATCAACCGAAAATAAAAATATAAATTATACCAGGAATCAATTCCTGGTATAATTTTTTTGTAGTAAACCATTTAATAATCTTAATTAATGGAAGGATGATTGTTTATGTCAAAAACATATACAGTGGTACTTGATCCAGGACATGGTGCGACTACTAATCCATATCCTGCAGCAAAAGGTTTTTATGAAGGAACCCAAATGTTTAAGTTAATGACAATGCTTAAACCTAAGCTTGAAAAGCAGGGTATTAATGTCATTACAACCAGACATGCAGTTACAGACGATCCTACTTTGGTAAATAGAGGAAAATTGGCTGGAGCCAATAAAGCTGATTTATTTATTTCGTTGCATTCAGATGCGATTGGTAGTGGCGGTATACAAACACCGACAGGTGTATCCGTATTTTATAGCATATCCGATGCTACCGAAAATAAGAAATTTGCTACTTCGTTAGCAAGTGCAGTTTCCACTTTAATGGGAACTAAAAATAGGGGTGCACAAACACGTATAGGAAATGGTGGAACTGATTACTATGGAGTAATACGCAATTCTGCTGCATCTGGTTGTAAACATGCATTCCTTATTGAGCATGGTTTTCATACTTCTGTGACTGATGTGAAATGGCTTATAACTGACACAAATCTTAATAAGATTGCAGAAACCGAAACCAAAGTTATATGCGATTATTTTGGTATTAAGTATAATACTACAACTTCTAACGATAGTATAGATAATACAGTGAAAACTGAGAAAATTACTATATATAAAGCACTTGATAAATATGTCAATGCTGCAAATGCAATGTCTGGCGACACTTCATTGTCGGTTGGTAAGCTTGCAGCAGGAACTTATTATGTTTATAAAACATATGGTTCCGCAACCAACTTAACCAAGACTGCAGGTGTTGCTGGTTCTTGGGTAGTAATTGGTGATGCATCTACAAAGGATTCATCTGTGCAGCCAGATGCAACCGAAACTGAGCAAGAGGTTATCGAATTGCCATATGCGGTTAAAGTGTATATGTCGTCAAATGATGCAATTTCAATGACAAACGCGGTTAAAGCTGAAAAAGGATATGCATATTATCCTTCTGGCAAGTATTATGTAATCAAACGCCTTACCAATCCAACTTACGTATTAAATATCTCTACCAAGGAAAAAGTTCCTGGTATGTGGATTAACCAGAATGGTGGCAAATATGACCCAATTCCTACATTTAAAGTGGGTGATGTGGTTGTATTTGATACAGGAACTCCATATTTCACTGATGGAACAGTAGTACCAACATCAATTGTAGCACAAGTTTGCTCTCAAAAACGTGGTATTGTATTAGATATGGATGATGACTACAATGTAACCATTTACAATGTACTGAAACCAATTCCAGCTTGTCATCTCAAGAAATATGCAAATGCCGACTCTTCTACAAAACTTATTGTAGAGGAATATGAGAAGAAGAAGCAAATATCCAAAGTAACCAAAGAAGATATAATTTCAACACTGAAAAATAGATTTGGTGATATTGAATTATTGGCATCATCTGACGGATATAAAGAATTCATCAAGTATATGCAGTCTATCATGGATGATGACACCAGTATTGATACAGATACAGGCTATGAATCAATATTAGGTAAATCAGTATTAACCGCTGACCAATTATACAATTATATCAAGAAGAATAACCCTGATTTTAATTATGCTATACCATATGCATTTATTAAGCTTGGTGAAATATATGGTATACGTGGAGATATTGCTTGCTGTCAGTCTATAGTTGAAACCGGCTGGTTTAAGTTTATTGGTTCGTCAGTTTCTCCAGAGCAAAATAATTTCTGTGGACTTGGTGCAACTGGTAATGGAGCAGCTGGGTGTAAATTTGATACTGTAGAAATTGGCGTTGAAGCACAATTACAGCATTTGTATGCATATGCTTGCACGCAGGATATTCCTACTGGACGTAAATTGTATGATCCTCGATTTAAGTATGTAACCAGAGGAATTGCTCCAAGATGGGTTGATTTGAATAATAGATGGTGCACAGGTCCTGATTACGGAGAAAAGATTCTTGCTATATATAAACAGATTTCATTATCAATATAATTTCCATAAAAATACATATATGATTTTTAACCATATATCCTAAAATAGTAAACACACGTAGAATTTGTATCGCGTGTGAAAAAAAATTACATGAAAAACTTTAGTATTAATACTTATTTTCGTAAAGTATTAATACTCGAGTAAAAAAAATCTAGGAGGTATATACCATGCAGACTGAAAAAATCACAAAATCCATTAAGGACATCGAGAAGAACGAAAAGAAGCAGAGACAGCTTATTCGTTCTTACCAGAATCATTGTCCCCATAATCATTATGGCTCGACCGATGATGTAGTAAAGCTGGTTGAGAACAAGGCTAATCCAGCAATTAAGACACTCAAGTGCTCAATTTGTAAGAAGAACGATATTGCACTTGATCCCCCTAAGCCCGAAGATTTGAAGAAGAACATGGCTAAGGTGGAGACAGCTATGACATATCTTAAGTTTAAGCTGAATACCGAAGAAGAGGCAGAAAAGGAACTGTGCGATAAGATCGGCGATTTCCTCTCCATGGGCGATGAACTTTATAAGTGTTATGAAAACATCTTTAGAGACTCAAGCGAAAAGAAGAAGAATAAGCGCGAAGGTCGTAAGGACGGCGCTGCTAGATTCTACATCAACTGATTCTAACATTGATATAGATACCCACATTTATGTGGGTATCTATATTTTTTCATTAAAGTACAAAAATAACTTTTAATTTTATTTAAAACAATATTATATACTGAGTATCCACTGGGATACTATAAATAAAAAGGAGTGATATAAATATGGCAGAAAATAATGCTGCATATGTCTTTGACACATATCAAGACATAAAAAGTGACTTCGGAAAAGTGCAAGAGTGCCCAGGTATGTATATTTCATCAGTTGGCTCTGCTGGTGCTTTTCATCTCTTTAAAGAAATATTTAACAACGCACTTGATGAGTGTGTTAATGAATTATCCCCTGGTGATACAATCACCATTGATTATTATCCAGAACTTAAGCAGTTCACTGTAACTGATAATGGAAGAGGAATTCCATTTGGTGAAATGGTAAAATCTTGCTCTCAGTTACACACATCAACCAAGTTTAAGACAAACAGAAAGTACAATCTATTTTCTGCTGGTTGTAATGGCGTCGGTCTTGTAGTTACTACAGCAATGTCATCTCTTATGAAAATGACATCTCGCATTAAATATTCGAATGGTGCATGTAAAGAAAAGACCATTGAGTTCGACAATTGTGTACTTAATGAGGGTGACATAATAGATTCCAAGAAGGAAAATGGAACTAAAGTTACATTTATACCCTCAACTAAGTATTTGGGAGAAGTAAATATTGATTCTGACGATATTATAACATGGCTTCGTCATATGTCATATTTACTTGCGCCACATATCAAGTGTATTTATAATTGTCATGTAGATACATCACATGGTGACGTTCCCCATTCAAGAACATTTACAGCTGTCAGTCTTACAGAAAATGTAAGATTCTTAGGTCCCTGTCTTGAATTTGAACCAATGATGTTTGAATTCACTAAACGTGATGAAGGAGACCATAAACAGCTTCAGTTTGCATTCTCTTATGATAAAACAATTGCGGATATTGCAATGGATTCTTATTGTAATTATGTAATTACAACTGATGGTGGTTATCATGAAGACGCCTGTATCCTTGCTCTTTGTGATTACCTCGTAAAAGCTGCAAAGAAAGCAGATCCTGATGCAAAGTATGAAGTAATTCGTGCAGATTGCAAAAAGGGATTAGTTGCTGCAGTTAATCTTAGAGCTGAGAATGTTATTCTTGGTGGTCAGCATAAATCTAAGGTTGAATCTAAGGAAATCTTGGAAGAGGGTAAAGCTGGAATATCCGAATCTATTAATGCATACTTTGCAAGTAACCAGAATGTACTAAATAAGATTATAGCTTATCTTAGACAGATGACTAGAATCAGAATTGAAGCAAATAAGCTTAAAGGTATTAAACCACCAAAGCCAATGACTATGTATGATGAAGCGGCTATTGGTACTTATTGTCCAATATCCGAGCGTAATAAGAAAGGTTACGCCGAGCTTTTGATTACTGAGGGAAAGTCTGCTTCAGGTACAATTAAAAAGCTTCTTAATCCGTATTATCAGGCATTGTATGCCGCACGTGGTGTACTTACCAATGTATCCGGAATGAGTTTTCAGACTATAATGAAGAAACAAGTTCCGTCGGAGTTAATCAAAATTCTTGGTTGTGGTATTGGCACTCAGTTTGATATCAATAACCTTAGATGGAATAAGATTATACTTGCACAGGATGCTGATGCGGATGGTGGATTTATCAAGTCTCTCGTATCACTGTTTATTATTATTCTCATGCCAGAGCTCATTGAGGATGGTAGACTTTATTCTGCAAAACCACCGCTTTATTCACTTAGTGAAAAATCTGTAAAGAAATTCAAACTCGACAGAAATTATGTTTATAATAAAAAGGAATATTTCAAGCTTCGTAATGAAATCATTGTAAACAATGTCGAATTTGCAGATTCTCCCGTTGGTGAATTGATGCCAAAGAAAATGTTTACTAATTGGCTTGAGATGAACAGAAAATACGTGGATACACTTGAGAAACTTCAAAAGAAAATTTCGAGTGATATAGAATTGCTTGAGCATGTATGCTGGGCTATTATTATGTATCCAGACATTGACGATCGTGATGCAATGCTTCGCAATTACGAAAAGTATTTCAAGAAGCAGTTCCCCGAAATGCATTTCGATAAAACCACAATGTCTCTATATGGTTCATTAAATGGCAGATTTGCATCAATCATCATTGATGATGTATTAATAAAGACAGCAACCCCATTTCTTCAGATAATGGCGCATAACAATGACATTTTTGTTAGATATCGCAATAAGCATGAAGATAAGGATTATCGTATTACTACGATTTATGAATTCTTTAAGGATATCCTTGGAAAGTATGCAATTGATACAGAGAAAAGATTTAAGGGACTTGGTGAAACTGATGAGGAACTTCTGTTCTTATCAGCAATGAATCCTCGTACAAGAAAGCTTGTACGACTTACCATGGAAGATAGAGAGCGTGCCATTGAAACGATGAATATGCTTCATATGGATAAGTTCGTAGAAGATAGACGTCAGTTATTATTAACTTCTGATGTTGATGATGATGATATAGACACCTAATTTAAAAATATAGGAGGTATTAAAAATGAGAAGAAGAAAAAGTATTAACAAATTCGCATATACCGAAATTGAGTATAATACTAAGCCTATGAGTGCTAAGGGTAAGAAAGCCGCAGCTTTTATTCTTAGCACAGCAATGGCAATGCAGGCGTCCGTTCTCTCTGGCAATATCCATGACAAAGTTCGTTTCGATGATGGTCCAATGGAGGAAAAAAGCGATGACGAAAGAGCCTAATATATACGAGATTCTCAGAATAAATCCCAACAGCAGCAAAATAAAGGGCGTTTTCATTGAAAATGATGGTGAACTTCGCAAACTTATCGAAACTGAGTTTGCGAAGGACGTTCATACACGGAATTATACCAAGCTATCAGTCATAATTATATATCTTAGAGAGGTAAAGGACACATGTCTTTATTCATTCGAAACCGATCGTAAGGAATTTATTTTCCCTAAGAAGCTATTTGATGTTATAGCTGATTATACTATACTTGATGTATATTTCGAATATGATGAAACTGATACTCTCAGAGCAAACTTTGCTATACCGATACATGAGTTCGAGCATCCAATTGCTTATATAGTTCCATATAAGCAGTCAATGCGCAAAGTAGAGAATGCTCTTGACGAAATACATGCACGCTGGAGGGTTTAACAATGGGTGACGTTAAAATTATGAGTGCCGAAGAGCTGATCGAATACTGCAAAAAAGCATATAAAGAAAACAAAGTAATGGAAACGCAAATATTAGTTATATATTCGGACACTATACGAGTACACACCGGCGAGAATTATCATGAGCACCTGGGTGAATATTATCATACGTATACACCGATCGAGAACCGTACGGCTAAACTGGAAACGGCGAGAATTTGTTATAGTCCATATGTTAATGCAGATGTGAGTGTTTGCCTTCCGAGTCCAGACTTTGGTTTCGACCACGTACTTGTGGGTTTCGTTCCTCTCTCAGCCAATCCTACGGTGGAAGAAGTACGAAACGCTTTATCTGAGACGGAAGCCGAATTGATCGATGGAAATCAAACCCCTCAATCATCAAGTCTGTATATAGCAAATGAGATTTATAATCATTGGGGAGGGTGCTTACAATTTTGATGAAAGACATATGTATATCATGCGATGTACTTTGTGCAACATCATGCACTAACGATTGTGTGGGTGCATGCAGGGGAGCATGTACACAAATATGCGTAAGCTCTTGTACCAACTCATGCATTGGCACATCTGAAGGAGTATCTATGGATGATAAAGGATTCTTTAACGAAGAAAATATCAGTCCAAAGAAATTTAAAAAGAGAGGAAAATAAAAATGGCAAAAAAGAAAAAATCTGATGAAGAAAATATGGATTTTATGTGGGATGGAATTGCTGAAAGCGATTTCAATTCAGAAGATACCGTCTCTGATGAATCTATTGGAGACTTAAATAAAGAAAATATGATTATCTATTCTGCCAACGTAAACTACGCAAGACAGTTTATTCGTGTGGAAGATAGTCTCAAACCAGTACAGCGAAGATTGCTGTATGCGATGTATCTGTGTAAAGCACTGCCTGGTCATCCGGTTAAGTCCGATTTGATAATCGGTACTGTTGGATTATTCCATAATCATTCGGGTGACGCCGTATATGAATCACTCGTTGTTATGGGTCAGTATTGGAAAGAGGCTCTACCGTTAGTATATGGTAAATGTAATCTTGGTCTTATTACTGCACCAGACGAGTTCGCCGCTTCTCGTTATACCGAATTGGCGTTATCCAAATATGCAATGGAATGCTTCTTTGATGATTTCGATGATAGACTTATTTCTACATCGGAGATTCTTATTGGTATAAAGCAGCCAGACATATTACCTTCCAAGTTTCCAAATATACTTGTAAATGGTAATACTGGTATTGGTTGGGGGTTTGCTGCAAACATACCACCATTTAACATAAATGATATCATTGAAATATGTACCAAGGTTATAAAGAATCCAGACGTTGATGTAAAGGAACTTGTAATATGCCCTGATCTCCCTACAGGTAGTGATATCGTAGAAAATATGTCGGAAATTGATGAATTCTGTACTACTGGCAAGGGTAAACTTGTTCAAAGAGCAAGAATTGACATTGTTGATAATGGTAGTACATGGTTGCTCGTTATCAAATCTATTCCGTATGGAGTTAACTTTGCGTCTATCAAGGAAAAGATACTTCAACTTGGTAAAACTGGAGTTATTCCATTTAAGGCAATTCACGATGAATCAGTTCCATATAGAATCAATACTATGGATGGTGTGACTACAAGAAGACACATTAACTTCGATGTGGAAATACCTAAATCACTTGATCCGAAGCTTATTCGTCACATTCTTTATAAGAATTGTGATTTGGAAAAGACATTAGCTCTTCAGATGCGAGTAGTAGCTGAAGATGGTAAAACAACTATTCTGCTTGCGAATATCAAGGAGCTTATCAATTTCTGGCTTGATTCCAGAAGATTGTATAAGCGTAGCTATTATAGTTATAGAATCAATAAAATCATGTCTACTATAGACATTGATAATGCATTGATTCATATGCTTGAGGGTGACAACCTTGAAAAAACAGTAAAAATTATTCGTGAGAGTAAGGATGCCGACGTAGTTAATAACTTACTGTCTGCATATAAAGGCACTGTTAAGTTGACATCTTTCCAGGCTAAAGCAATATCTGATAAAAATCTTAGATCTTTTACCAAAGATGCCGCAGAAAAATATAAGAAAGAAATCAAAGAACTTGAGGAATCCCTTACTGAACTTGAAGATATTGTACGTTCTCCAGACAGAATTGATAATATTATTCTTAAGGAATTGCAGGACCTCAAGAAATACGCAACCCCGAGGCGTTCAGAAATAATCACTGTAAAGGGAGAATCTATAATATCCGATTCCAATCACCGAATTGTGATTACTATGAATTCCAGAATTAAGAAGCTTCCTGCTGAAGTTGATGCTCGCCATGCAAAGGCTCCTTATGGTGCATTTGAGCAAGGTGATATGATAAATACCACATTATCGGTCAATAACCTTGGTTCTCTGTTACTCTTTAATGAATTTGGTAAATATTCTTTGATACCTATTGCAGATATACCAAATTCTCTTTATAATGACTTTGGAGAAACCGTGTTCAATGTTACAAAGCTTGATGGCAAGATTGTATCAATGTCTTATATTGAAAACACGGACTTCAATGCCAAGAAAAAGAAGAAAATCAAGGTAGATAATAACACATTTGTGTATTTTATCTCCAAGAAGGGCTTCATAAAAATGACACCATATGCTGATTTTGTCAAGGATAATCTTGGTAAGTCAAACGGTGTGAAAAATGTGGTAGCTGCCAAAGTTAAAGATGATGATCGTATTGCATGGGCAAGTATCATTCCAAGTGAATTGGTAAAGTCATGTAATATCATTGCATACACTGCTAATGGAAGATATGTATCATTACCAATCAGCACTGTACCAGAAATGGGTAGAAATGCCTCTGGTATTTCAATAATTAATCCGGATGATGATGACTATGTAGTTGGTATGAGATTTATTTTCCCAGAAGATGAATATCTTATAATAGCAACTGAACGTGGTTGTCTTAAGAAAGTCGAAATAAAATATCTTTATCAGTCCAGTAAGCGTAAAGATTCTTCTTATATTGCAACACTGGAGAATAATGATAAAGTAGTATGTGTTATGGGTGGAGACGAACAATCAACTGTTTCAGTAATAACCAAGTCTGGTGTAAAGGAGTTCATAGTAAAGGATATTCCAACTCTTGCCAGAAAATCCGCACCTGTTAAAATGGTACCACTGCTAATCAATGAAAAAGTTAGTGACACTATAATAACACATTAAGAAAAATATTCTATGAGGTTCATGATTGATATTTCGTGAACCTCATAGTAACTATTTTTTAAGTTGAAATGGAGGTATTTACATAATGACAGATTTTAAAATTAAAACTGCTAATGATGATGTAACAACCGAAATCGGTAAACTTTATAATGAATTTAGAATTATTATAAATGAATATCGTAAAGCAGTAGCTAAAATATCCAATTCTTCAGATATAAAATTTATCGAACTTGCTCAAGATGCAAAGGATAAAGCTCATAATAAATTAAATGAAATTAAAGAATATAAGAAGAATAATAATGATATGAATATTGACGAGGGTGAGAGAGTTATTATCAATGTACTAGGTGCAGTTGATGATGTATTCCAAAGAAAACTTGACTGATGTACATATTAAAAAATAATTCATGACTAACATTATTTTAGTCATGAATAATGTGATTGTAGCTCAATTAGTAAGATTATTGTTTTATTAATTGAGCTACGAGCAACACTATAATATGACAATATTAATGTTATGTGCGCCTGTAACTCAGTTGGTAGAGTGTGGAACTTTTAATTCTAAAGTCGGATCGTTCAAGTCGGCCCAGGCGCACCAATATTATTTAAAATATATACGATAATAATTATTATCGTATATATTTTTTTATCGTATATTAAATATTATTTAATAAAGGAGAATATGATAAAATGGCAAAAGTAAGACATTATCGATACAAAAACCATGATGTTCATACAGTTAATGGTTATCCTGCAATATATACTAATGAAAAATGTACTGTATATATACATAGATTAGTTGCAGAAGAAATGCTTGGACGAAAACTGAAACCAGAAGAAGTTGTACATCACGATGATGGTGACAGATCAAATTATGATAAAGATAACATTATGATATTTAAAACGAATTCTGATCATGTTAGATATCATAACTGTGGTGTAGCAATGTTAACTGAAGATGGCACATATATCTGTGACCAAAAAATTAGAGCACTGACAAAACCTGAACTAAAATTTGATGATTCACATTTAACTGAATGCCCCGAATGTGGTAGACCAAAAGATCGCAAAGCTAAACTTTGTGAAAAATGCCGAGCTGAATATTTAGGTCGATTTATACAAGGTACCAATCGACCTAAGCCTACAAAAGATGAACTTTTAGTAGATTTAAATACTAATTCACTTAGTGCCATTGCAAGAAAATATGGCGTTTGTGCATCGAGTGTTAAGAAATGGGCTAAAAAATATGGATTAAGAAATGAATAAAAAATGCGGTATTTATTTTTATTCGGATTATAACACATAAATTAATAAATATTTGGTATTAAATATGCCGCTGTGGTGGAATTGGCAGACACAAGGGACTTTAAATTAAGACGATAATGAATATTGTATATAATTACAATATTCTAGAATACTAATGGGGAGAATTTGGGCAGACCATTAGTACCAAACAATATGTTGTTTGGTCGCAAGGAGCAATTAGGTAGGAATATCTAATTGAAATATCCGTGAATTCGGCGAATGTTTACCCAATACGAACGCCGAGCCAGCAGTTATATTTTCGTATAACGGGCGTGTGTAGAGAGTAGGGACGGATCAACCAGAACGGTTGTTGGCGTACTCCAGACTACAAACATTGAAAAAATGGTAGTGAAAGCTATAGTAGTATGAAAATCCCTCGGTAGAAATATCATACCGGTTCGAGTCCGGCTAGCGGCACCAATATTATAAATATACGTAATCAAAACATGATTACGTATATTTTTTTGTGGAAAAATGACTGGTATGTCTTCCCCTTAACATACCAGTCACAAAAATATAGGAGGTATTAAAACCCAATGTACGTAATTTTTCTTAGACTATGAATTTTAAAATTCATTTGCATAGATTTACATACATTAATAAGTTATTCAAAAAATATTCCTTGAAATAATAACTATATATACTATTGGTGTGTACACAGAGTTATAAATCTTTTTAGGATGTTAAAATGGATCGTATTCTTCATTTTAATTATTTAAAGAAAGGTTGATAACTAATGTCAAACTATGATGAATTGCAGGATTGTATCAGAAATGTGAATAATTTTGATTCATATGATGATAATCCAGTGTTGTCACATTATATGGAGACAGATGATGAAAGAGATGCCAGAATCATGAGAGAAATAGACGAATCTCACATGGAAAGCGAATGGTACCTCTAAAAAGTGTAGAGAATAGGGATGGTGCGCACCATCCCTATTTTTTTATGAATTACCGTTTTATCGAATAAATCACATATATATCATAAAAGTGTAAGACCAAAATGTATGTAAATCCATGATTTTTCATGGTAGAAAGAGGTATATTATGAAAAAAAATAAGGAATTGTAATACTATATTTATATTACTCCATTACATAAAGAAAGGAGGAAATATAGTAATGCAATTCGATTCAGAAGTTATAGTAATAGCAAAATAAATAAGCTATTACTATAACTTAAAAAAAATAAAATATGGAGCCCTTGAGCTCCATATTTTTTTGTGTAAAAACAACATGATAATTATTTTGAGTTTATGGACGGTGATATCATTGTTTCTAATAGATGATTGTTATTCGTTTTTCAATGATGAAGAATATGAATATGCATTCGAAGCTGCCAAAGGCAATATAGATAGAGAAAGAACAACTACGATATTAAGAGATGCATTTTATAGTAAAATATGTGAATCGTTGAGTAAACCACAAAATCAAAAAATGCTATTTAATTACATTTCTGCATATAGGAATAGAAATATCAAGAAACTTTCCAGTTCTATGATTTTAGAGTTAATACCATTCAATCATGCTGGAGAAGATGCAAATGTTGTATTAAAGGCTTGTGGTGTTACAAGAGAAGAGATGTTACCAGTAATAAAGCAAACCAAAAAGGTGCTTAAATTGGATCAGGTTGGAGAAAATATAACACCTTTCTACGTGTCAATGCTGATGGCTATGTCATATTTTATGAATGATAATGCTAAGCTAAAAGTTCTTATGCTGTATTATGCATGTGGTTTCTATTACAACATTTATTCTAGTAGATTTAAAACTTTCGAGCCTGTTCCAGAAATAATGCAATATACGATGAATAATCTCTCTAATAAATTTACATTAAAGAGAGAAGGTTCTGTTGAACGTGCAATGGTAGTAACCATGGATCGTATCACGGTTAAATACAAAGAGCAATTTAAATCTTTATATGACTATGATATTTGCAGTACTTTAATACCTGCATTTAGAACCAGAATTGCACAAATACTGGGAAGTGTAATTAGTGAATACTTCAATAATTACGAACAGGGAAATCGAATATTTACTACAGTGGAGAGAAATGAAGAAGGTGAGGTTATAATGGACCGTGAAAATAATGCAGGTCGTGTTGAAAACCTTGCTTCTAAATATACATTAAAGTTTTTTGCAGAGCCTGTAAATAATAGTACAATAAGATTGGTTAAATCCATGAGTACTGATGTATCAGAAAATGAATTACGAACTGCAATAAATTATATTCATGATTCTCGCCTTGATGCTGAATTAAAGAGTTTTTACCAATCAATATTTTCTCTTTTCTTCAAAGATAATCCCGATGTTGAAGTTAGTGATGTCAATTCTAGAAAATTCGTCGTTTCTGCTAATCAAATATACAAAAAGGGTAACAGTAAGGACCCAGATATAATAAACATAAAAAATATATCTCACAATTGGTTGAATCATGGATCAAATGTTTATAAAGTAACTACGAGACAAGCAACTATGAATTCATATCGTAAATGTATTTATATGTATTTCATAATGTTGGTTTCAATTAAATAAAAATAGAGTATGGGAATTTCCCATACTCTATTTTTATTTCAGATGTATATTATGATTATAGTAAGTAAATCCCAAATATATTTATGAAAGAGGTTGTTTAAAATGAAATTATATATGAGGCAGGATTTAAATGAATATGAAAACAAATCCATTCTTCCAAGTATTGAATATGTACTTAGAGCAATTAATATTGATAATATTTTAAAGTATTATCACATGCCACTTGAATATGATTATGTATTTGAAACTATCAATGATGTGTGGAAATTCTTTGAATTTATAACCGCGACGGTCGAGGGTATTGATATGCGAGAATTTATAGATTTCGATGTTCGTATATTCAGAATAATAAAGTTTTGTATTCGTCATGAAATTGATTGTTCTGAAATTATCAATAATTATAATATTGATGGTGCTGATTTTGCAGAGGCACAATTTGAGGAATTGATAAATTCGGAAAAAGAGAAATGTTATGAATTTGATGATTTTTCTTTCGCTTTTGGATTAGCTAATAATGCATCGGTGATAATTAAAATGATACGGTTATTTGCTAGTGAAAATAGAAATTCAACATTTCTCTGGTGCCGCATAAATACAGTGTTTATTGAACAACTTGAATATATTTTAAAATATCAATTTAAAATATTAAAAAATACAATCAAAGGAACGTTTTGTATACAAGAATGTTTCAATAAAACCAGATATTCATTTAAAATAACAGATGAAAAAATTTATGGTATATCTATTAGATACGAATTGGGCTTCAATATAATAAATCCTATTATTAATTTGGAGGATGCGCAAAAATGAGTAATGTTAAAATATGCCCCACATGACATGTGATAGCAAGTATATTTATGAAAGAGGTTGATGAAAAATGAACGTTTATATGTCAAAAAATGTATTAGAATATGAAAATCCCGTGTTGACAAAACATATAAAAAATATAATCACATTAATTGATTTTGATAGTTATCTGGCACACTATCAAATATCTATTAAAGAAGATTTTGTCATAGAGACCATCGATGACGCATGGATACTCTTCGAATTCCTTGCATACTTATCCGAGGGAATTAATATGCAAGAATATTTGGGTGTAAAAAACATCATGGTATTTAAAACCATATTACTATGCATCCAATATGAAGTTGATTTTTCAGAACTTCTAACAACTTTCCGTGTTGATGACGAGAAGTTCGTAAAATCATATTGCATGGACATTATTGAAAGCATATACAATATGGAAAATGGTAGTGATAATGACATCGTTTTTGAGTTCTGTACTGCTTCTCGTGTTGCATCATTAATTGGCTTTGCCAGATTATTTAATGACATAGATAAAGATGATGGATGTAAATTGCTTAAAACAAGCAGTAATATTTGGTTCTTTAGTGAAATAAAACAAATATTGGATATTGAAATAAATGCATTAAATGATGATATATCCAATGGAAAAATGAGCGGATTTGCAAAACTTCATAATGAATTCAATAGGACGATGATTAACATTGCGATATTTGATGACCATTTTATGGGAATATGTGCCGATTATACTGAAAATTTTTGCATATCGTTTCCTGTGTTAACAATGTGAAAATAAATTGGGAGGATATAAAATGAGAACTATTAAAATATGTCCAGATTGTGGCAGAGTACATGTAGCAGGATACTATACAAACGTACCAAATGTATGGGGTTTCAAATTTAAAAATATGATTACACGGTGTAATCATATTTTTAAATTTGAAACAGATGAAGACATGATTCCAATTCTCACAATGTTGTGGGATAAGGGTTATATCATTATACGTTCATGTGGTGGTATAGATAATAATCCATCTCCAGACTCGATATATGTCACGGTGAAATATGCACTGAAATATAAAAAGGATTTCTTGAAGGAAGAAATCCTTTTTCGTTTCGAAGAAGCGAATTTCCACAGCATGTTATCAATAAACTGGGAGACCGATAACGACCCTAATAGTAGTACTTTTACCATTTCTTCGAATAGTATAAATAAGAAACCAAACCGCAAATACGAATATGAAGGAAAAAACCGAAGGGGATATATGACAAGCGCAATTGATCGATTTAACAGTTTATCGATCAGGTATGATATGTTGGCAATTTTGATGAAATGTGTTATCAATTTGCCAGCTCCAGCAAGTCTGCGTGTTGATACTAAATAAAAAATATAGGGTATATATACCCTATATTTTTTATCATGTTTATACATATATATTATGATATTGACATTATTATATAATAATGTCAATATTTTTAGGAGGTATAAAATAATGAAAAGAAAAAATCTTATTAAGTACGCAAAGATGGCAGGGTTTAAAAATGTCGAAATTCTACTCGACAGTCACAACCTTTCGGATATTTTAGATGTAGTCCGTATGGAATGTGCAGCCAAAATTGCAAAGAAAATCAGCAAACAGAAGGTTGTTACAATATGCAACACAATCAACCAAGGTCGTGCTATTGGCACGAATAAAGACGGTGTCGTTTTTGAGCAATGCACAGTAAATGATATCTTAACATTGATTTGCTATTTGACTGGGGAATTAACATACGGTCACGATTTCAATATGAATACGGTATCACCCTACTGCGAATTATGCGCAAAAAAAGGTTATGGGGTTTACCTTAACGTAATATCAGCATCAGCTGGCGATTCATCCAAATTATCCAAGGATATATTTAGACTTACTGGTCGCTCATGCCCAATGCCAATGAATATGTTACATAAAAAGGTATTACGTGTTGGATTTGATCAGGATGTGGATGGTATTACTGTTACTATTCGAATTTCTAATAATAGTGTTAGATCCACATACTTTGTCGATAAAATAATTTACGACCGAGATAGTATACTTCCAATATCGGACATCATCAGAGAAGTCAGGAAGAATATCGGACATCAACAGAGAAGTCAGGAAGAAGTTCGTGACCACCGCAGTAAGGTAAAACCTATTCAGGTAAAATCTTTATTGGGTGGTGATGATAGAGACTGCATCGATTCTGTAATCAAGTCTATAGAGGAAAAATATCCATCCGATCAAATCCGTGGTGAATGTACATCCATGGGTAGAATTTGGAGATTGGTTGAAACTAATGCATATTCGCTTACTCCAAAATTTACAGTCAGTGTCATTCCGGAAAACAAGAACCAGAATGAAGTTGATCAAATTTCACACACTGCGGCTGTAACCAATAAAGGTATATTCCATATCGAAAATTGCGATTATGATGCATTCAAATTACACGAATACTATCACAATGACATGCAAAGAATATTTAATTTTTCCAATTCCATTGGTATATATCATGTCGATGCAGATGTTAAATATGGTAGACAAATCGAAATTCTTGTGAAAGATTACTTTTCCGTCGGTACAAGTACCAATGCAGTTGATACTGGAATAATTGCAGCCGAAATATCAATATGCGCAGCATTTCTGCATGCATTGCCTGCCGCTGCTATGGAAGTCATACTCGATGATGCATTATACAGTGAATTTAAACGTATAATGCAAAAGTTAACATTTTCTATGTATGACGAAAAACGACGTAATTACGCATCGACAATATAAAAAATGAAAAGTATGTATAGGGGTATAGCCCCTATACATACTTAGACTTTATCTAAAGGAGATATAAAAAATGAGAATGAGAATCACTATATGTAATAATAGTCTGGATGCGATGGTAGCATCTAGTATTATTAATACAAAATATATGGCATACGATTATACCATAACTTCTTTACCCATTGATAAGGATAGCATTGAATCGGTTTATGACACGGTTTATGCCGACTCTATATCGACGATATTTAATAGTAAAACACAACTTAATTTGGATCGAACATATAACGATGGTGTAATTACAGTTGTTGGTTTTGAGTATTCAAGGGATTCACTTTTAAAAATACTCGAAATGGTGCATAACCATATCGATAATAATGGCAAACTTTATATAGCATGGTTTGATAAAACTCCCTTTTTGGATGATGTATATATGATTGACGAAATATCCATAGTAACAAATATATGCAAATCAGACTATAATATCGAACTGTATTTTGCACATTTCGCCAAATATTTTGCATCTTCTATGACATGTAAAGTGTTAACGCTATTATATGAAACACCACATTTTCCTCTTTCAAATACCGTGAAAGCAATTATCATGACACTGAATGATCTTGATAAGGGAAATCCTGAAACTTTTGATGATTCATTCAACTTATTATTTCATATGTATTTGAATAATTGTTCAAATTTGAAAATAAAGGAGGAACTTGCACGTGAAATATCATCTGCAATATTAAATGATGATGCCGAGTTACTTATTGGAAATATGCTCAGTAATATCGTTATTAAAAACGATTTTCTTAAAGCAACTACAAATTTCCTTTTCGATGAATTTATGTGGGCCAAAGGAATTTCAATCGACGTTAACGAAAAAATATAAATTAATTTTTGAAAGGATGTTTTAAAATGATCGAAGGAACTGTAACAACTGGCAGAAAACTCAACATTGCAATTTATGAGCTTGATGCAAAACTCAATGACGCAGGAATTCCACATGACTTCTGGTGTGATTCAAATTTTCATGAATATCGTATCTCATATCCTTCTCGTGTTGGCTGTGTATACAGTGCAACTAGTCCAAGATGGGTTTATGATGGCGGTGACACATCAATTGAGTTGTGTAAGGAGCCACATATGTTAATTGATGACGATGAGTCGAAAGATGACGATTACAATGTCATAATGGGACTTACCGTAGATGAAACTTTCGACCGGATTAAAAAACATTTTGACCAGTCATCAGATAATGGCAAAATGAGATTTGAAGATTATCTTGGAACTCTTCAAAATCTACTCAATAATATTAATGCACATGATGATGGTGTTAAAGAAAAACTTCAGGCTACTACGATTCATCTATATGGTGGTAAATCATATATGGAGACTTTTACGTTTAGACTTGATGCACGTCAAAATCAAAATAATGAAATCACATGTAATTCCATATTTGACAGATTTCCATCATTGAAGAATTCTCGTATAATAAACATACATACTGATGAAAACTTGGGACATATCAGAGTTGTAATTTTACTCGACCCATGGATATCCGACTAATTTTAAAAGGAGTATAAAAATGAAATATGAGAAATTATCTGAAGTGCTCGATTGTGATTATTACCTCGCGGATAGAGAAGGCAGAAAAATAATGTCCGTTACCAGAGGTTATACAGGTGGTGCCGATTTGAAATTCTTTGATTACAAGGTAAAATCAATAGAAATGAATCGAGATAGTGAACATCCATGCATCGTTATTCGACTCGATTTTATGATTCAGAAACCAAATAAAATGTCGATACATGATTTGGAAAACAAAAAATAATTCTGTAGTAAATACATCGGATGTATCTATTTTTGGAGGTAATACTAAATGGACAAGATAATGATTATAACACATACAGATCTTGATGGCTATGGATCTGGTGCTATCCTCTTTAATGCTCTTATGGGTAATTTCGCTCGAGATTATACGGAAGGACAAATATTTGCAAGTGAAGAGGATTTCGGATTTTATAAAGAACTTAAGGTTTCGATTCCGAAAAGCATTTATAATTATGCGGATGTACCAACAGACATAATTCACATGTCGTATAATTATCAAACCGACACAAGATATGCCGATTTACTAAAACGCGCAGTTCATGAAAAACGTAAAATCTATATCCTCGATATAAGTATAACAGAAGAAAGTGCCAGAGACATTTTTGGTTGCTTGTTTACGGAAGGTATTGATTTAACGTGGATTGATCATCATCAATCCTCTGTAGATTTTATCAACAGTGAGCTTGGTCATCAATTGAGATATAATGGCATTGTTGATACCAAAAGTAGTGCGGCGTTATTAACGTATGAATATTTTCATAATAAGGGAATTATACGCGACGATTTCGTGAGTGAAAATGACGACCAGCATGAAAATAGCATAGAAATCCTTGCAGAAGATATCGACGACCATGATAGATGGATACATGAAAAGAATGGAGAGGCTCTCAATGAGTATTTTTACAATGGTAACCATTCAGTGAACATGCACTCTATATGCACAGTGATTTGGTTTTATCTTTCAACTAGTTACTATAATTATGATTCGGCAATATCGAATGGTAAATTATTAGTGCGACATACACAATCTATGAATGATCGCATATACAAATCCACGAAACAAGATTTTCTCGTTAGATTCTTTGTACTAGATGAAAAATCGAAAACCGAAGATGGATTAACAGGTACCGAATATTCAGTTTCGTATATTGCCACCATGTTAATGGCAACATGTAATGGTGTTGGTAACTCATCTTTATTTGGTGAGGATGATACCAATCACGATACTAAAGATTTACTGCTTAGATATAGCAGTTGTTGGAATAGTGGCATCCACGCATTGAGAAGTACATTCTATTCTTGCGATAAATCACATGTAAATTGTAATATAGTTGCAGAAATGTTTGGTGGTGGCGGTCACAAGCATGCTGCTGGTTGCACTATCAATGATATAACTGATATAAACAGATTGAATATAAATGCCGGTGCATATTACACAAATCGCATTGTTAAGGAAAATTGGATAACCAATTCTGGTTTAACTAATATCTTGAATAATGTAGATGGTTGTGAAAGTGCTAACGATGCATGGGATAAATTAGTTGGCAATATACCAATTATTAAATGGTATATAACTGCACATACAGCCAACGATATGTTTGGTGGCAAAAACTTTGTAAGTGTTACTGATAATCCATTGTGTGGTATAAATGAAGCCGTTGGTTGTGACAAATATACAATATTTGTATCCGATGATTATATGGATTGGGAAGCAAGAATGGTTGGTTTGTCTCAAATCATATCAAATTTCCACGATTCACAGATTGTTCATGATACAATCCAGGGAGAGTCCGGATTTTAAGCATATATAATGTACTTGATATTCCCCGTGTTTAATAATTTATTATAACATCGGGAATAATCTGATAACTATAAAATATATAGGAGGTATAACTAATGTTCTCAGCAAATGACTTAATTGATGTCATATTAAGTGATGACATCAAAACTTCTAAGAAGGAAAAGTATCTGTATAGGGTACTTACTTCTGATGACTTTTATGGATGGTTGTTTAATCCACCCATGAGTATGAACATCGAAAAAACGAAGGAAAACATCTACAATGCAATGACTCGTAATAAGAGTCTCAAGATTCTCTGGAGTTGCCTCAGAGATTACAGTATTGAGGACTTCCCCCGTACTGCTGCAGTGTTCATATTCTCACTGTGCAACTATGCGACAGACCTTTGTAATAAAGATGCAAAGGATATTGATGCGGCATATAAAGCAGGTGATATCGATCGTATCGAACGTGACGAGGAGTATGAAAGAGCAGATAAGCGTTTCAACTCAGTAACTAAGGTCAATGATCTCTGCAATAGAATCGTTGAGCGTAAAGCAAAGAAAATCTCAAGGAGAACTGGTCTTCCTATGAATGTGGTAACAGAGGCATTTAAAACTGTGCCTGAAGAGTGCTATCTCACAAGGAAAAAGATTGGTTTCTATCTGAATATAGTGAATACTCAGCTTTATTCATCTATCGATGATATTGACAGCGACATCAGTGACATCGAATGGTCTGAATTCTTTAGACCTCTCTTTGGTGCACAGAATGAAACAGAAGTGGCAATGCTTCTGTGTTTGGAAGGCACATCCAGAATTGCTAAGGAATGGAAGAATCTCAATCGAATCCATAAGATTTGGGATTCCCTTACTGGATATTCACTTGAAGTGCTTGAAAAGACAGATGTGTCTTCTAGAGCACACATGCTCGACATTTATACAAAAATTGTTGCTACTATGAATGATAGTAACAAGAAGGATCTTCGTGTAGACCTCTTGTCACTTGATCGTTCAATGTTTCCTAATATTTCTAGGAGCGTTGATACAATTCGTGACAAAATCAAGGAAGCTATAACTTCCGAAAAGCCTGACGAAGGTGTAACAGTTTCTTAACGTAAATCGTAAATCAGATCGGCCCTAACCAGCTGAGCCGATCTGATTTAATAAACACTTTTTTTATTAACAGAAAGGACAAAAAATAATGATTATTTTCGTAAATCAGCTTTTCATGCAGTTTGATTCCCTTGAAACTTCAAAGAATAACGAATATGGAGCATGTATTAATATCATGCCCTGTGGTTTAAATGCTCCCCCTTCACTAAAGGCTAGACCCCTATGCAAGATTTTTACCCATGATAGCAAATTCAGAGATGATTTCATGAACGATCCCAATTCAATCAAGAACTTTAATTTGTCATGCAATAATGCTATGAATGATACAACTCATAGCATCAACACAACATTTGATTATATCGAAAATGTGGAAGAATCTAAGTACTATGTGATTGCAATTCCATTCAATGGTATTTTAAAGGAAGTTAAGTTTGACGAAAATCTTGAAGTACTGAATGGTAGCTTTATTAAGACAGAACCTTTTGATGTTGAAGTACCAATATCTGATGACAAGACACGTACTATAAAGTACTCCAAGATCGCTTACTTCATATTCAAGGCTAAGGTGCTTGATGATATCGAGATGTCTATAATCCTTAAGACATGTAGTATTGGTAATGATAAGAAAAAGCCTGAAGTTATGGTCAGATCCGAATATACGAACGTTTTCAAGTTCTCGGATACAATCATTGCAGCAGAGGATGACATATATCTCTCTGAATCTAATAAGGATTCTACAACTGAAATTGGTCCAGATGATGTTTTCAAGGCACCTTCATTTAATTCATTCTTTGTTGATATTGCTCATATTGACAAGCATTTCACCCCCAAGCCAAGAAATCAGAGATTTGGCAATAATAAGAAGGTTAACAACAGAAATACTTCTTCAACTATTTCTAAGCCAAGAATAAATTATGCAACTGCTGGTTTTGCAGCTACTGAAACAAAGGATGATGTTCGTAAGACACGCAATGATAGAATGCTAAATGCAGCTAAAAAGAAGAAGTATTTTGAGTAATACATAAGTGACAAAAATATACGTGCTACCGTGAAAACTTTAGCACGTATATTTTTTTGTAATAAAAATCAATAATTGTATATTATTAAGATATCTATAATATTGATGGGGAGGTTAATTTTGGATGTCTACCTTATATACGGTAACAGTTGATGATAAAACTGTATATCGCGGATATCTATACTACAAGGCAATGGAATTCTATGACAAATACAGAAATATGAAATGTACCAAATGTAATTATTCTACAATTTGTATTCCTGTAAAAGATGTGGTTGATAGTAATAAAGTTGGTTGGACAGCCGACTTTATCAAAACAACACATTGTGATTTATTTGATGGATTGGTTGAAGATCCTTCAAAGACATTCACGACTGACATTAATCCGAACGATTCTCAGGAATACGTATATGCCAAATGTATGAATTGTGGCATACTTTGTAATCCACTGAACGTTAAATTACTTACAGAATATATTTAAAAACGAAAGGATGACACTTAAATGAGTCTTATTGATCGCTTGAGAACAGGCAAAGACAAATCACTGTTTGTATCCGATACACAATATGTGATGTACTCAACAGGTTTCGAGCCTCTTGACTATATAAATGCATTTTATGTAGATTATATAGACAGCAAAGGAAACAGATGCACCGATATTGCAAAAGGTGTAATGGGTGGTCGTTTTATTACAATTGTAGGTTCTGCTGGTACTGGCAAATCAACACTTGCAGATCAGATAGCATGGAATATTATTAAACCATTCATCTCACAAGGTGCATTTATGATGCATGTTGATGTTGAGCAAACTGTAGTACCTCAAAGAATTTATGATATACTCGGTTTGGATGCATCGGACCCTGCAATTAATAACGTTATCATCAATAAGGAATCAACATATATCGAAGATGTGCTTAAAATTGTCGATGATATTTGTAAAGATAAGCAGGAGCATCCTGAAGAAATGTATGAAGCAGATGGTAAATGGTTTGGTAAGAAAAAGATAAAAGTATATATACCAACGGTAATTATAGTCGATTCATTACCATCATTCGTATCTAAAGATTCCAATACATCTTCAATTGATGGTCAGATGACTACCAATAGAGAAGTTGCAATGGTGGCTCAATTTTATACAAAGCTATTATCTAAAATAAGCAAGTATAATATTACCATTATAGCAACCAATCACATCAGACCAAAGATAGTGGTAGATCCCTATAATCAGCCACCTCCACAGTTAATGCTTTTAAAAGCATCCGAAACTTTACCAAGAGGACAGGCACCTATTTTCTACGCGACATCCGTGTTCCGTCTTAATGTTAGTGGAAAATCTGCTATTTATAATAAAGAAGAACATGGATTTACCGGATTTAGGACAATAGCCCAAGCAACCAAATCCAAAACATCATTTATTGGCGGTAACTGTAGCTTAGTGTTTACTGGTGACCACGGATATGATTCTACATATTCATTACTTGAGTTTGCATATGACCATGGCATGGTAGACGGACGTGATAACAAGGATCCAGCTCGCTCTACATTACATCTTAAAACTTGCCCTGACGTAAGATTTTCTAAGAGAGATTTCGGTTATAAGTACAATAATGATCCTGAATTTAAGAAGGCTATTGATGATGCATTGCTTCCTGAATTTAAATCATTCATGATTATGAATGAAGAGCATAACCGTGATACTGATAATATAGATTCTAAGAAATTCTTCTCTGAAGATAGTAATGGAAATATGGTTGCCGATAAACTCGTAGAAACCAATGAAGATGTAGAAATACATAAGTCTGTATGACAGGGGTGAATTTTGACATGAAAGATGACCAGCAAACTATCAAAATAATCAATGATAAACACGATTGTAATACTTGCGTATGTTTATCATGCAAAAACGGAATGCTCTTCCCCGGAGCATGCCCAACAGGATCAAATTGCGCTATTTGTAAGAGTACTGCAAATTTGATAAATTATAAGACACAGTGTACTTATTTTAAATCTGGGTATTAATACCCAGATTTAAAATATCATATACATAATTGGAGGTATTAAAAATGACAAACATCAATCTCATCAAAGCTCTTAATGAGCAAAATCCCGATTATGCCAAATGCCACGGTATTACGTCATTAAGTACAATAGGTGGATGCAATGCATCTCGTGGAAACATGATGGCTAATAACATGCATCAGACAATGACACTTGTTGAACCTGAGCCCCCCAGAGTTTTATCTGGTTCGGAAAATATGTTCGGTAGATTATCCGATGGATATAAGAAACTGAATGGTACTTGGGAAGTTGTAGATAGAATACAGAAGTTTAAAGATAGCAATATCTACTGCCTGGTTTTATTTAACAAAGAAACAAACGAAGCCAATATTATAGAAAATCCGTTTGCCGAAAATGGACCTGAGAGATTTGGTTATTTGTATAACACAAAAACAATGGATAATCATAAGGTTGGAGATGTGCTTACTGATGAAGTAATTTACAAATCTACTTCTTATGATGATGACATGAATTACAATATGGGAATTAACGCCCGTGTTGTTTATCTCACCGGTTCTTCTACCATTGAAGATGGTTTCACTATAAATAGTGATTGGGCAAAAAGAGTAAAGATACCTCAGGTTAACTCATTTAAGGTATCTATAAATGATAATGATATTCCAATATTCACACATAAATATGATGGGGATTATCATCCGATTCCTAAAATTGGTCAGCAGCTTGATACTAATGTGGTATGTGCAATAAGACGAATAAATTCTCGTCGAGTTCCATATGACTATACTGAAGAAGCACTTACGCATATTAGTCCTAGTGATAAGACTTATAAGTGCGATGCAAATTCCATCATATATGATATGAATATTTATTATAATAATAAGTCTCCTTTTCCAGAGACTGCTTTCTTCAAAGATTTGTCCGAACTTTACTATCAGCAGTGTGCATATTATCGTGCAATACATGAAAAATGTGAGTATTTTAAACAGCAGGGTGTTAAACTTACTCAGAATACTCTTATTTTACATAAAACTGCACTTGCACACATTGATGTTATGGATAATGATTACAAGTGGGTTGATAAGGACTCTGCATTCTCCAATATGGTAATTGAATTTAAATATTATTCAATTACATCTCTGTATGAGGGATATAAAGCAGTTGGTAGATACGGAAATAAAGGCGTTGTTTCTGAAATTCGTGGAAAGAGCCCCGATAGTGTTTATCAACCAGATACTGAATTTGACAAAATGATGGCAAAAATACTTGGTATCGAAGGTGCTGAAATTCCTCGCATCCAGTTCGCCGACAGTACGTCTATGATGTATGATGATAAAGGTCGTGTTGTAGATATATACTATAACGCACCTGGTGGATATCGTCGTGAGAATACAGACCAGCTTTGCGAAGTTGAAATTACTTTCATTGCAGAGTGTATACAGGATAAAATGGAAACGATGGATTCTCTACAGGATCAGTTTGATTTAGCGTTTGACTTTATCGAACACCTTGCAGATGTAGAGTATAAAACATTCATCGATTATCTTGGAGTAAAGGTTAAGGTAACCAAAGACGATAAGCACTATATTACCAGCAAAAAGAAAATGCAGCAGTTTGTTGATAGTATCATTAAGAATGGATTTTATATTTACAATCTGCCTCATGAGAATATAAGATATGACAAAATATGTAACTTCTATGATAGATATCCTTTTATAGAACGTCGTCAGATGTATGTCGATAAGTTTGGTCTTAAGAAGATACCCGTAAGACATAAAATGGTAGTAGGATATCAGTACATGTTCATCTTAAAGCAGACTACCAACAAAAACTTCTCTGCTCGTTCTATGGGTAGATTAAATAGAATTGGTATTCCTGCTAAGAGTGTCGATAAGAAAGAAAATCGTACTAATATAAGTGATACTCCTCTTAATAGAGGTGAAACTTACAATCTGTTTATAGATTTGGATGCGGTAGATATTGCGGTATCCGATCTGTTTACAAGGAACTCCCCCGTAGCTCGTAAAGATTTGAAGAGAATTATTTCCGAACCTGGCGATCCTTTCAAAATTCGTGATTGGAAAATAAAGGACTCTTACGTAAACGTAAATGTGCAGAATTTCAAAGCACGACTTAAGACTCTTGGTATTGGTTATGAATTAGTAACTGATAGGACCATACGTGCCAAGAAACTGTATGATTATAAGTCTTTTATTCCGGTATACAAGTATGTATTCTTTGATTATGGACGTAATCGTAAATTCTATTTCTTCATAGTTAATGAGTATAATCGTATCATGCGAACTGGCACTTCTGAAGAAAAAGAAAATATATGGGATGTAATCAGAGAAACCGAAGAATATAAAAAGGTCGATCCCCCAGAGGATGTATTTAAGACAGTCATGAGCACAATAACGGCTGTTGAAGAAAATCCCGAGAAACCCGATGATGTAAAATAAAATCAATATGTGGGTAATTTTATTTACCCGCATACAACCTTACTTGGAGGACAGAAATATGGAAAATATAGTTGCAATAATGTCAACACTTAAGAAACCCTTTTCTTCAACATCTATTATTTATGATGAAGAGAATGGCAATAAGCCATTCATAGTCCCGATTTTTATGAATAATAATATTCAAAAAATTATGACTGTTTCTGAGCATGGTGTTGAGGTGTCGCCGCACATCAAAGAATTATCTAAAGAAACACAATGGATTTTATGTATCGTAGGCTTCTTTGAATATGCGGCATATATTCAGATGGATGACATACTTACAGTGATTGATAATGTTTATTCCGATACTACAAATACACATGAAACAAACAATATCAATTACCGGGAGAAAATCGATAGTCTGATTTCGCAATGTGTGTTGTGTCATCTTAACACCAAAGAATATGTTCAAATAGGCAATTCCACATACGATATCGATATATTTTCATACGAAAATGATAGCAAAATAATCAACGAGTTAAGATTCGTTGATATTTGTGCAGATTTGATAAAGCATATCAATATCGTTGAAAGTTTTGGTCCTACTTATATATACAATCAATGTGCTAAGATACTTGAATTGAAGTTTAAAGATATCTCTTTCTTTAGAGAATTTTCTCCAATTCCAAACAATAGTATTATAATATAAAAAAATATACAGTCTTTAACAAAAAGATAATTGGTTAGGAAACCAGAATCTTCTAACCAATCATGGAAGAATTGTAGATGTTACTCTACAACCTTACCAATGACGTTGCCGTAAATGTCGACCACGTCATTACCCTTAACGAGAAACAGGTTCTCGTTAAAAGGATTTGAGTTTGGTTTGCCTGCTATGCAACTACTTACGTAATCGCTGTAGAGTTTTCCAAACTCTTTGCTTGATATGGATTTGACCTCAAGCATTGGGACTCACCTCCCATCAACTTATGAGATAACAAGTACAGACGTATTCTGGTACGGAACAGACGAGTTAATCTCATAGACTAGGATAGATGTGTTAGCAGCACATCTATCCTATTTTTTATTATATACAATTATTTTTATAAATAAAACGCCAAAAAATAAAGGGGTATCTCTACCCCTTTATTTTTCAAATCACCGATTATACTTGGTACGAATAGCATCTGCGACTGTAGCAATAAACTCGCTATTTGTTGCTCTTGTGGTAGATAAGTGCATATATCCAAAGAACTTGTTAAGCTCTTCCATGTTGCCACGTTCCCAGGCTATTGTCAATGCGTGGCGTATTGCACGTTCAACTCTAGAACTGGTTGTGTCAAAATGAGATGCAACCGTAGGGTATAATTCTTTCGTTATGCTTTCGAGGATTGTGTCATTGAATACACTCAATATGATTGCTTCTCTTAAGTAACGGAATCCTTTTAAATTTGCAGGGATTCCTAATTTGTGTATAATTTCAGTCACTGTTTCATTTACGTCGGCACTTATGTCTGGTGTTTGTGTATTCTTTTGAATTGTCTCATCAAAATGTCTTTTGATAACTTCTCTGATTAAACTACTAGGAATTGGCTTCTTGAGAAGTATTACATAATCCAGATTCTGGAACTGAACTTCTGTCAAATTATTCCGATATAGTGTTGTCACTATAAATAATGGACAACCAACGCGATGCTCGTATGACATTATAGATTCAAATACGGGCATTGTCATAGTATCATAATCTATAATAACAACATCGGGATGTTCTGTATCAATAATCTCGTCGATAGTAGCGTCGATAGTTTTTCTAGATATCGCATTCATACCACTACAACTTAATGCCGAAGTAAGCATTTCTTCAGATTCGGGATTAGAATCGGAAACTATTACTTTAAGCAGAGCGTTAATATTACTGGTAGTCATTTGTAGGATTACCTCCATTTATTATAATAAATTTTTAGGTATCCCATTTCTTTTGTTTTTCAATACACGTGTCAAATACAATGATGTTTTTTATTTTTATTGCATCATTATTCGGTGATTTGGATATCAACATCACTTCCTTATATTTTTTAGTAAATACACATCCTCCTTCATTTTATATGTATTCTCAATAAATATATATACTTATTTTAAGTTAAAATACGTTAAAACTGGCTAAATGCACAAGTTAGCAAAAAAATAGAGTAACCTTATAAGGTTACTCTATTTTTTATTCATTTATAATGATTGGATCATAAAAACGAAATAATGAATTTGTATATTCACCTGTATGATCTTTAAATTTAATATGTACAAACCATGTCCTATACATATTTTCGTGATCAAAATAGGAATCTATTTCAATTGAAGGTGATACTGATGAAATATTGTTAACCGAAATGTCATAATCATGTCTAATACATTCTATAAATTTATGCTGTAATTCGACTTTCTTATATTCATCAGCAGCAAAATCTAAATTATTAAACATAAATCGATTCGAAAATCTTAAATCATGTAATGTTTGCCATTCATAAAATAATTTAGTAATAGAATCATGCGTGATAGTAACTATATCATCCACAATTCTTCGTTTGTTTTCCAATTGATCGATTTTGGTTAACAAATTGGGCAAATCGCCATTACCGATAAAATGACCACTTGAATTTATTTGTTTGGATAACTTATTTATATCATCAGAATCTTTCATTAAATCATTAGCATACATTATTTTTGCATGATTCAATATTATATTTGGTTCATATGAATAATGTATCCATTCTTTCCATCTTTCGGTATTACCTTCGAGCATGTATGTGTATAATATCATATCTGCTCTTTCTGATGACATATTTGGTGCAAATTCGGATAGGACTTCTTTGCATTCTTTAATTATCATATCATGAGATGTATTTTTATAAATATATGCATACATTAAAAGAATATAAAACTTAACATTATCCGCATATTCTTTGATCGGTGTAGTTAACATTGCTCCTATGAGATCCCAATCAAATGTGCCAAATAATTCATCAATGATATAATTTATTTGGGTATATTTTGTATTTTCAATTAATAGATTCATTTATAATCTACCTCCATTATTAAAGTTAGGTTTCCCTTTATTTTTATTATTATATATAAATGAAAAAGTCGAATTAACGATAAAAAAATAAATATGACTGGGTTAGAAAACCCAGTCATATTTATGTAATAATTACTTTTTATTTATGCTATTTATGTACTCTTGGAATTCGGGTGTATTTTTCATCCTATATTTATAGGATGCAAGGCCACCCTTTGAAACACCGAATATTTTCGCCGCGATTTCTGCGCCGAATTTATCGGAATATTCGATAGGTGTTATACCATACCTCTTTAAACTTTTTGTAGTTTTAACACCACAGAATAAGTGAGTATCATTGTGTTTGATATTCAATTTGTCGCAGTATCTGAATATAGTTGCAGTATCAATATCAAAATCAGTAATTGATTTAAATATATCAATTACTGATTTTATACTTATTCTAGTATCAGTTAAGGATTGATCCAATACCGCTTCGAATATATTAAATACTTTATCATTGGTATTGATATCAATACCAGAAACTATAGTTTCTGGTTCCTCCTTTTCTTTCGTTGCTTTATTATCGGTATTATACCTCAAGCAACTAGATGAATAATACTCAATTTCATTCATGGTATCATATATTTGATTGCATTCTTCTGTAATGTCCACCATTTCACTAGCTTCAAAATATTGTCTGTAGCGAAAAGCTAGTAATGTAGACACTATCTTTTTTAGTAATTTAGGATGCACCGACATCTTATACGTCGGATACCTTTGTAATATCTGGCGTACATCGAAAGTCGATGCATTCGGTACGGCTACAAACGATATTTCCTTATCATCTGGCAATACTCTTGGTATTGGTATGAAGAAACTATTGTTTTTTATATTCGCTGATGTTATTGGGATCGCTTCGATAACATTATTGGTTACCGAAGTTATTAAATATGGCCTATCCTTTGTTTTACGATATGTATTAATTACCATATCGTCCAGATCCGATAGTGGAAATACCCATATCTGACCTGGCATAAATTTCGAGATGCCTGTTTCGATATCCCTTTTCTTTATTGATACTAATTTTGTACTTGTAAGTTCCATAATTATTACCTCCCAAAATTTAAATTTAATACTTCGCTTACATTTATAGTATATATAAGTGAAGTTATTGATAATATAATACCGAAATCAAAAAAATATGGGTATCAAACGATACCCATATTTTATTACGTTATTTTACGTGTGGCAACTATTTCACGTAATGCTTCATTTAAATTAAATGCATCATATACGGGAATGTTTGCATTCTCTGCCTTTTTGGTTTTGGTTGAGTTCTTGTTTGCAGATATTACTGCAATGGTCTTTGATGTCACATTTTCAGAAATATCAATACCATTGCTTATTAAATATTCTTCGGCATCTGCATCTCTAAACCCAGTAAATACCACATTGGCATCAATTAAAATGTCATTTGTTATGTGCGTAAAATATGATCTTACTACTTCGATGTCGTCATAGTTCTTTTTGAAATAATCCATGATTGTATCTACACTTTTTACTGCAAGACCCTTTACCTTATACAACATTTCATCTGCAGACATATATTTACCTTTTTCAATTTTAGATATAAAATCATCATATTTGATTGTGGCAAATATATTTCTGCATTTCTTTGTTGAAATAAGAGGTATACCCAATGCACCAACGAATTCACCATTGGTTATTGGTTTTTCTTTTATTCTGTCAATCTCATTAGTGAAATTTGTAGCTGAAATAACTCCCCAACCCGGTAAATCAATCAGCTTGTTTCGGTATGCATCAGTGTCAAGGAAATCTGCTATTGAATTTAAACCTAATTTCTCATAGATGTTTAAAATCAACGTATCAGAAATACCATTGGCTCCCAACTTATCAAAGAAATTTGTAATTATTCCTGTGGATACCGCTGGACACTCATCATTGGTACAACGATATTCCACAACTTTAGTTTTCTCATTCTCCTCTCCATATAATCTCTTTCCACACATAGGACAATGCAAATCAAATCCCAATGGTGTTGGCGAACCCTGTTTGATTATTTCTTTAATCATTGGTATAACATCACCACTTGATTCGATTGCTATAGTATCACCTTCGTGCAAATCAAGCTTTTTTACTTTAGCAAAATTGCTTAAACTTACGTCTGTAACCATTGTTTCATTAACATCACATGGCTCGACTTTAATCATAGGAGTCGCTTTTCCAGTTCTGCCGATTGATATATAACCATACTTAATACGAGTTATACCGACTTTAGAATTAGTTTTAAAAGCAACCGCATGATCCATAACATTTTCATACCTAATATGAATATTTGATATGAAAATAACTACCCCATCAGTACGATACTCAAAATTGGATATATGAGTATTATCAAGTACCTTTGTTATGGCGTCGTCCAGTATAGAAGGATTTCTTAAATAATCATCCAAATTTATATCTAAGCATCCCTCGGGTTCATACAAATATGACATTTTCTTACGACTCTTTTCGACGCCATAAGCAAGATGCTTAATTGTCAAATATTTCGCATAATTAATGTTTGTCGGGGTATTGATTATGCCAGAAGTGCCATTTCGTCTATTTTTATAAGCTTTCTCTCCTTTTTCAGTCTTTTCAACTGTGAGCTTGTCGAAATTATCTTGTGACATTACCAGTTCGCATTTGATATAACCGTGTGATGATCCAAATATTTCAACTGCATTCATTAACTCAGTTTCATAATTTTCACATCTCTTAACAAGCTTTATTAACTCTTGACCATATAATGCGTCTTTTCTGGTAAGTGCGGATGTGAAATCTGCAACTTTTGGGTCATACTCGATGTTTACACCAACACCGTCATATTTTGGTGCAACTTTGATAACGGTTTCACCAAACAATCCCTGAATATTCTTATGAATAAATTCATGAACTGATTGTGTATCGAATACCTTCTTTACCGAACCAACCATTTGTGGAGCAGTATGCTTTACTATCTGCCACATTTTTGTTTGTGGACTGAAAGTGTTGGTTGTAGGTATTTTGATACCATGTTTCTTTAATACATTTGCTGCAAAATCATAATCACTGTCAGAAATGAATACATCTCCAATAGTAGAGAATGTATAATAATCTAACTGAATTACTATAAATGCATGCAATGCATCAACATTTATATCTTTAGCATCATGTAGATACGCGATATAAATTTCTGAATTACGTCTCATATCTGGATCGCACTGATCCAATGTTTCGATAGAATAAATACCGTCTCTCAATTTGTCATAAACATTCAAAAAGTATTTTTCGAGTTCGTTCATTATAAACACCCTTTCATATTATCATATAGAATTTATATTCAATATAATATATGTATAAGATATCAAATAAATTTATGAGGAATTTCCAGTATAGTTCGAAATTTTACATATATATTATTCTAATAGATAATAATTGAATGATACTCTATTATTATCTCGAAATGTGACACACTTCGTGAACTCTGGGAATATAAACCCAGCACATTTTGAATGTTCCTTAGCATGACTTTAGTATCAAAATCCAATACAACTTCATAAACTCAAAGTTGTTTGGTGATAGAGTCATTTCCCCAATTGAGTTTACGTGTCAGAAAGAGACATTGTGATACTAAAAATTGCATCAGACACTTCTGCTTAACGGTAGACTTCAATGTCAATAAAAGGCATTGGACAATCGCCGTTTTTATAGATATGCTTTTCCAACATATCTAGTTTGGTGCAATCATTCATGTTTACCAAGTATCACGATGTCGATTTCGGCATCGTTATTTTTTTTGTAAATTTATTATTTACATTGGAATTATAGATGTATATTATAATAACACAAGATAAACTTATAGTTTAACAAATTTTAGGAGGTAAAAAATATGAACGAATCTAGAGTAATTCCACGTGGAGACAACGCAAAACCCGCACTTGTACCAGCAAACCCTGTGCAGAGAGATCTTATTCTCGACGTACAGAAAGCGGTTTCATCTTCTCCATTATGTGAGCAGTATCACATGAATTTTATATCAGAGCCGTTTAAGATTTATACGATAGCATCAATGTTCCTTGATGGTATTCGTATACGTCTTGGTGCAGATAGTAAACAGTCTATCAGTATAGGTGGGCTCATTACTATTGAAAAATCCGAAAGATATCGCGAAACCAATGAAAAGAGCGGTAACATCAACTGCAAAATTATACTTGGCGATATCGGTCGTCGTATATGGGAAGAAGGTATCGATGGTTTTGATGACATACTCATGTCTGATGAAATAATGAAAGAGGACATGACATTCGCTCAAAATTATGCAAGGAAGGAATTAACCATATATGGATATGGTTTTAATTCTCATGGTTATGAGATATATCAGATAGCGCTTCTGTTTCTGGTATATATGCTGATACTTACGAGACAGTATGCCGAAAATCCTTCTATCGAAGAGAATACCTTCGAGATCATTATCGGTACTTATTTCACCGTAAAATTTAAAAGAGAAGAGGGTAAAATGAATATATATTTCTTACCAAATAAGAAGTATAAGACTATCGTAAAATCCGATTTGCAAACAGAGGACGAATAAAATAATATCATGCATTAAAAATAATTATAAGGTACCACAGAGAGCTCGTTAAAATGGGTTCCTGTGGTACCTTATACTTTTATAACTTCACTTGCTTTTTACTGGAGGGTCATACAAAATGAAAGAGTATCTGCACATTCTTAAAAATCCTCTCGAAGAGGATTACAACATCGATTTCATTAAATCGAAAAACGATTATAAAATCGAAGATTTAATTGTAATGGCGATGATGGAAGTTGAAGCTATCAGCAATATTACAATTGAAGGTTACGGGGTAAACTATGATATCGATAAGATTGATATTAATGAGCATAAAGTCAATATCAATTACAAGAGGAAGGATCCTTATGATGTGAAAATTCCTAAATATCGATATATTTGCGATTCTGTTTATGCAGAAATGTGGTTTAGAATTAAAGTCGAAACCAATTTGAATTGCAAAGTAATTACAAAAAAGATACTCGTACCAATTTTAACTGATGATGGTTATTATATCATTAATAATAAGAAAGCTAAAGCTATTTGGCAGATGGCAGAAGCCTCTGTATATACACAGAGAGGAAAAATTACATTGAAGTCCAGAATGCCAATAATTATGTATAAATCCCAAAATAAACAAATTAAAGACGTTGACGGAAATATGTATAATTTTAGACCCTATTCTTATGCGATGGATATGAATTCTCGTAAAAAGAAATCAGCATATGCAGCAAAGGGAGCATCTAAAACAAAGAATAAATTCATCAATCCTTTTATAATATTTGCTGCTAAGATGGGTTTAATTGGAGCAATCCAGTTTATGACTATAGATAAGTATGTATCTGTAGTACAGAGAGTTTACGAAGATCAGAAGGAAGATTCTGTATTTTTCCCAATGTCAACTCTCTATCTTCGTGTAGCAAAAACATATCTTGAAAACGATATGATTATGTCACTTGTCGGAATGCTTGTTATGATTGCTACCGACGAATTCCCACTCACATGGGATAACATGAACGACCCTACATATTGGATTTGTAGAATAGGACTGGTTGGTTCAAAGCACGATAGACCTCTTAACGAATTCTACAATAAAGGCATAACTACTATCATGATGATAGAACGCCTTTTGGACGCAATGACAATTCAGAATTTGAGATTACCCGAATCTCATAAGGAAAACATCTATACCATTCTTAGATGGATGGTCGTTCAATTCGATGATCTTAAATATAAGGATAATATCGATATCAATAACAAGCGTGTTCGTAAAACCGAATACATTATTAGAGCCACTCTCGGAAGAAAAATAAATGATAACATTAACAGAGTTATCGCACATCGTTCAGATTCGAGAGCTAATAATATGGAAACCTTGCTGGAAGTATTTAATTTTGGTAGTGATATAATCCTCAATGGTATGAGGAATATAAACGACCTTATCAAAACTGATGACTTTACCAATGACTTATCATTGATAGAAGATTTGGCTTACTCGTCAAAAGGACCAGAATCTTTGGGTGATGGTTCTTCAAAGAATATTATGACGCGTATGCGTGACGTTCATCCGTCATTTATTGGCAAACTTGATCCAGAATGCACATCTAATTCAGATGTTGGTATGTCAGGTTCGTTCGTGCCATATGTTAAGATATACGATAATTTCTATTTTACTCCTGAAAGGGAGCCTTGCTACAAACTGTTTGAAATTAATTCAACCATTAAACCTATCGATATGGGTGATGAGGCAACACCTGATACTGTAATCAATTTTAGCACTGGTGAAATACTTGATTTACCTAAACTCGATTGCACAAGTCAGGACGCATTTAATGATTCGCTTAAAATTCGTAATGATTCCTTTGGAATAAATTATGAAAAGATAACGATAGTTGAACATGAAAACACACCCTCTGACAAATCTGATGAAAACGAAAAGGATGAATAATAATGTCTAAGCCAAACTCATATAGAAAATATGTTATTGATTACAAACGTGTACCTGAGGATATTCCATTCACTGAATTGGATAATATTTTCAGTGAAACTACATGTTTTTACATTGAAGAATTGCTTGCATCAAAACGTTCTTGGTATGTAATGTATCAGTATATGGTATGGTTCTCGATGTATGCAATGAGCGGCGGTGATCTCGTTTACCGTACAGTGTTTATAGCAAAGAGAGATGATCCATCTTTCAAGCCTATACAGATTCCAGTTATTAAGCTTATGATGAATATGATACTCTGGTATCCGTTCATGGCTTTTGATAGCGTTGATATTATCGATAAAGATAAGATTGTACTGAAGCCATACGCATTTACATCCAATTTCCTTAGAGATTGGTCTAATGATTATGTGGTGGATGTTGAAGGTGCAAGTCGTATTGAGAAATCATATATTTTGGATGAAATGTTTTATCACATTGCATCACTTGCAGCAACATTCGATGATATCATTGGTTGCGGAATTTCTGTCAGAACATTCTATGATATCAATAAGCAGAATCCTATGCTTAATGAAATACTTCATGATGTAATTGATGCAAATATGCAGCCTCATGATATTGAAGCTAAAATTAAAGCAAACACTGCTGCTATAGTTGATATAGTTTGCAATACCGATAATGAGTTGATCACTCTTATGAAATCTGGAAATCTTATATCCCCCGCACAGTTTGGCGAGGTAATGGTTGCTATTGGATTTAAATCTGATCTGGATGGTAACACAATACCAGTTGCAGCGCTTTCCAATATTCTTATCACGGGTATCAATAATGCAATGGATATGTACATTGACTCTGTAGGTGGACGTCTTGCACTTATCAGATCAAAACTTGATATGGCTGGTCCTGGTGCACATGCAAAGAAACTCGTTAATAACTGTGCAGATATCAAACTTCGAGATGATAATGTAATGTGTGATTCTACTGCAGGCGTACATTATACTATTAAGGATGAAGAATATCTCGTAAGACTTAATGGTAGATATTATTATGATGAAGATGGAGAAATGAAATGCCTTAACGCAAAAACCGATAAGCATTTGATAGGAAAAACATTAAAGTTTAGATCTCCAGAAACATGCACATCTCCTAATAATACTGTATGCAGATATTGCTACGGTAAACTTGCAGCAGTTAATGACGGTCGTGCAAGTATCGGCGCATATGCTGCTACTATTTCGACAGAACCACTTGGTCAGATGGTACTTAGTACAAAGCATCATAATGGAACCAGATCAACTGAAATTAATTTGGTAGAAGATTATGCTAGAGACTTCGAACTTCGTTCTACAAGTATTTGCATGATAAATTCAGATACAAATGCTGCATATATTGACATTCCTGATATTATTAAGGACGAAACTTCTGATGAGGATTATACAAAATATGCGTGCATGTCATTCAACGTACTTGATGAAGACAAGAAACTTCTGTATAGAGTATATGATAAAAACAACGCTAAATTATTCCTTGATGATTCGTTGTCGCCTATGATTCGTGCAAAGAAAGCATCTGACCGTAACTCTTTGCTTATCGATATGGATAATATCGAATCAGAGTGCCCTCTGTTTACAGTAGAAGTTGCATCTGCACAGATGACAGATCCTTCAAAGATAATCAAGCAGCTTACTGCAACTAAGGATAAGTGTGGTTGTAGAACTCTTGACCAGATTAATGATAGACTCGGTTCTGAGTATATCAAGGTTGGTATTAAGCATGACTTTGTACATAATGAAGTAATCATTAAATCACTTCTTCGTAAGAATAGCGACTTGTACGCATATCCCGATTTTGGTCCAAATGGAGATCATGAGGATTATAGAATTCTTTCTGTTAATGATGCATTGTATTACAATAAGTCTCCGCTTAATTGCATGAGAGCTGCAAATCTTAAGAAGCAGTTAATTGACCCAGGTCTTTATTCTGTTAATAAGAGATCCCCTTCTCACATAGATGCTATGTTTGCAGAAAATCTGAGCGATATTCTCCCTGATGAATATTTGGAGAAAGAAGAGAAATAAAAAATTAAATATCATAGTGAGAAAATCTCACTATGATATTTTTTTGTATTTTACGGCGTATTTATCTACCTTATAACTGTATATTATTTCTACGAAAAATAACTCTATTGGCGGCTCCAATAGAGTTATTTTTTCAATTCACCGAAAGGAGGTGATAGATATGGACAAACTGAATCATTTCAGATATTGCTATAAGCCATGTAAATTCAACGCAAAGACTTATGCAAATGCACTTAACACTTACATATTAGGTACATTAATATTTGGAATGCCAATCAGCACACCAATTTGTAAGTAGTTTCCATATCTATAATAATGTTAGTCTACATTTAAAAATGCAAGGCTGATATTTATTATGAAAACTATGGTGGGAATTATAGGGATGATGAAGCATCCCTATAATTTTTTTGTTTATTTTTTAATATAAACATTTTTTGTTGATATATCATAACTACGTAAGCTACAATAGCTTTAATATTATTATTGAAAGAAGGATTATAAAAATGATGGAATCGATGGTAACCAATGTTAAAATGATAAATCTCGGAGATATTAAACCCTACGTAACTCATTATTCGAGCTTAGGTATTAAAACCTGCTCATTTTATGTGAGTTGTATTGAAACAGAAGAGATCATGGCCACACGTAAAATAATCATGACCCCGAAGGCAGTTCGGAATAGAAATGAGGTTTTTGATTTCTTAGAAAGAAGAGGATGATTCAAATGGAAGTGCTTAAGACAAGTACTGGCACATTATTTAAAAATTATCTACAGCATTCATGTAAACTTCTGGAATATCGGACATCCATATTCCAGAAGAATATTCACAAACAAGTACCAACAACAGGATTCTTTGATGCTAACACATCGACATTTGCTACTTATTCAATGTCGAATGAGTTTATTCAAAGGATGATATATGGGAGCAATTATAATTCAGTCGATATAAATATTGCTCCCATATACAAAGGTAAAGAAATGTCCGCTATTAATAGCAAGATTGAACTTACTGATGTTCAACAACCAGTGATGAATAGCATGTTGTATAATAAGAATTGCGAAATGTTTATAAATCTTCCTACTGCAGTAGGAAAAACTGTATTGGCTGTGCATTACATTTCTTATTATAATAGAAAATGCATTATTCTGTGTCATAATAAAAAGGTTTTAGAGCAGTGGAAAAATTCCCTTATAACAAAAACGGATATAAATCCTGACAGAATTAAAGTAATAAACTCATCATCGTATTTAAACAAAGTTTATCAGGATGATATTGATGTCAATAAAATTGATATTTGGTTGACTACACCTGCTATGATAAGTAGTTACGGTGAAACGTATGGTTGGAATACTGTTATGGGTATATTCGAAAAATGTGGTATTGGCTTAAAAATTATCGATGAGGCTCATAGAAATTTAGCAACTACCATCAAACTAAATGCGTGGACATCCATTGCAAAAACAATATATTTGTCCGCAGATTTCAACCAAGCATCTTATGAAATGAGGAAACAATTTTTCGAAGTTTTCAGAAATGTCCCGGTCATTAAACTGGATGACGAAACGATGCAGGATTTAAAGCACATAATTGCTGTTGAATATAGATTCAATACACATCCTGCAATAGAAGAAGTAATTCATATTACCAACGAAAATAAACGAAATAAGTATCATTGGAATCAGTATGAATATACAAAATATCAGTTAGAAAAAGGTGAGTTGGCTAATCATGTTATTAGGATAGTGAATCAAATAGTTAAATCTGATAAGGATTTTCCAAATTCTAATCAGTTTTACAAAATTCTTATTTTGACTAACATGATTAAAGTTGTGGATGATATGTATTCGATACTATTATCCGCAAATATTAATAGGACTATTGGCAGATACCATGGACAAATGACTCCAGAAGATCAGCACGATGCATTAAATTGTGATATAATCGTAGCTACTTATCAAGCATTTTCCGAAGGTACTGATGTTACTAGTCCGAATTTCAGACATGTAATTTCAACATGTCCAGTTGATTGTATTTTGGCAAATCAATCAGCGGGTCGTAATAGACCAATACCTGGTTTAAATTCATACTTCTGGATGTTGGTAGATACGGGATTTGAATATTGCACATCCAATTCTACTAAAGTTTTGAAATACCTTTCAAAGTCCAGAGTTGGAACTATAAAGCGTATAGATGAGGTATAAAAATGATACCATTGCATTATCTAATCGAAAATAAAGAATATTCGTTGTATACGGCACTTGGAAAAACTTCAGTGGAAGTATACAACGATTTCGTCAAAATTTATGGTAGTGTAACTATCACATTGATGCATTCTCGTACCAAAGAAAAATTCAAAATAACACCCATTAGTCATTACGACGTGGTTAGTAAGTTAAAAATGGCTGTTGATTGGTTCTATGATAAAAAGATGAATGATTTATTTCTAGTTGATGAGCGCAATGTGTTGGTATTTAACAACGACTACAATAAATTATCGATTACCATTCATTCAAGCTTTAATCAACATATGGAAATACGACCAGTAGTTAATAATTCAACTTCTGATAGAGGAAAAGAGGGTGTAATAATCAGAATAAATCAATCGGGTTCTATAATAGTAATGAACCGTGAAGAATTTGAAAGATTTTATTTCTTCCTAGCTAACTTTTCATATCAAACCGAGATGCAGTTGCTTTTGGGTGTATTACAGAATATAAAGGAGAATGAAAAACAGACTCAAAATGATGAAAAGACAATAGCACCATCGTCTTTACCCCGAGCAAATGGTAACCCATTTGGTATATGACAAAAATTAATTTTTAAACGAACTTATATATAGTAATTATAAGGAGGAATTGTAATGAACACACAAACACAAACTTTAAACTCTAACATCATCGTAGGCGAATACGGCACATATGACATGGCAGAATATTCTCCTGACATAAAGAAATTTGAATGGACAAAAGCATACGTAAAGGGTAAATATTACTATTTATTCCGTGGATTTAAGAAAAAGAAATCTGTTTTGCCTGGTATCTATGAGAATGTCGATGGTGGTCATGTAATCATTGAACCTACTACCGATGAAGAAAAAGAGATATATCTGGTTCGTACACATATACCAAATATATCTCCAGAAGACATGATTAATGTACTAAAGAAACGTCCTGAAGAAACTATAGTATGTAACGACATGTCTAATTTGTTTATGCCCGACATTTCAAGAAATGACGATCCATTAAAGAGATCGTTAAAGGAAGCCTTTCTGTTAAAGGGAGTAAATATTGACTCCTGTAAGGAAAGATTTAATGACCGAAATGCACTGTTTAATTTCAAATCAGTAATTAAGAGTGATAACAAATTATCAGCACTCCTTTTTGAAAGAGGATGCGATGCACTCAATCTGGATTATCACATCATTCTTACCGAAAAGGATAATAATGTTACAATCGGTAAGTCACTTAATGATCCAGAAGTTATGAAGAGAAAAGACATTATCGAACATAAATATGGTATTGAGCCAGTTCCTGTTGATCCGGATTGTGGCAATATTACCGTATCTAATATAGATAAGTATATACTGCAAGGAGAATCTGCATGAAAATTCAGTTATTGGAATTAACTAATTTTGCGGCAGTGTATGTGGGCTTGAGACGTTCTAGTCTCAAGCTCGATTTTTCTAAGCTGCCTAATATAATAACTATTTTACTTGGTAAAATGGGTAGTGGTAAAACTACAATTTTATCACAATTACATCCATGGTGCAATTTAGGTACGTTGGATGAAAGAAATAGTGACCCACTTATACGTACTGAAATGGATGGTTGTAAACATATCGTATTCAATGATAATGGAGATATAATAGATATTACACATAAATACATATGGACTAAAGATCATCACAGTGTAAAATCATTCTTCTCTTTCAATGGCGAAGAACTTAATCAAAACGGAAACCAATCTTCATTTAAAGAATTGGTCACAAAATTCATGGGTATTGACCAATCATATTTACGTTTAATGCGCATAGGCCCCAATGTAGCAAATCTTATTGATATGGGATGGGGTGAAAGAAAAGCATTTGTAGCGGATAAAATTCAAGAAGCGGACATTTATGCAGATATTCTCATATTTATAAAACAGAAGATACGAGAATGTGATTCTAAAGCATCACATTTAACAAAACAACTCATGAATGTCACCGATGAATCATTCGCCGCTATGAAAACCAAAGCAACTGATTTAGAACATAGCATCATTGATTTGGAGAATGTTATTTTGCACACATCCGAAGCTATACAGAAATTATCAGCGCAAAATCAGTTTTTCTTTGATGATTCAAACGTATCTACTTTAAATAGTTACGAAAAATTAATATCTGATACATTAAATAGCATCGAAGCAACCGAAAATGAAATTGAATCTCTAAAGGGACAAATTACAAGTTGTGATGAATTCAAAAATATTAATGACATTATGAAATCTTTGGGTAAATGTAATTCTGATATAGACACAGATAAAAAATTACTATCCGCTCTTGAATTACAAATGGCTGAATTTAGAAGCAAACAAAGCACACTCTTAACGAAAAAACAAAATGCCGGAAATAAAGATTATATCAATAATTTAACTTCGACATATGCCGAAATTACAAATTTGATAGCGCAATATACAGAAGAGTTAAAGGATTACCATTATGAAATGACTAGTTCAGAAATAAAATCAGTAATGTCTGATATACAGGTATTAGATCAGTCGTTATTTGATATATTTTCATCTAGTCCAGAAGTTGTAAATGCTTTATTAAATGGTGGTGCTAATGCAGTAGCTACATCTAAAAAGAATATTGAAAAACTACAGTTAAAGGTTATTAAACTCCGTAATGAAATCAATAATATTCAATATGTAGCATCATATGATGTGTCAAATGAATTACCCGAAATAACCGATTCTAGATGTATGGTTTGCCCTTATTATACGACACATCCAAACGTTATCAAAAATAATACATCTCAGAAAACAATGTCGTCCAAAGTAAAAGAAAAGATGGATGAAATCGATGTTGTTAATAGTAAAATTGATATGTATATGGATTACCCCTCAGTGTTTACCAGGATACAACGTGCAACAAAATTATTCAGTGAAATCAAAAACAAAGTATCCAGACTTGGGGCATTGAATTGTAAAGATATTACATACATTCTTAAGTCACAAAAAAATAGAATATGGTATAATTATGACAAAATAGTTGACGAATTATCTTTGGCAATCAAATATGAAAAGTTAATGAATATGCAAATCAAAGTAACTGAAATAAAGGTTGAGTTGGATAGATATAATTCGTCTGATTTAACAAAACTTGAAGAAGAATTAAATTCTGTAAATCAACAATTGGCTGATTCTTCTAAAGCAATTAAAGAATTGGAGAGTGATATTGATAAAAATAAATTGGAGCAAACTCGATTAAATGCGTTGGCTGATATATTTACAAAGACGGCTGAAATTAAGAAAATGATCGATGATAAAAATCGTGAATTATGTGAACTTGATAAACGAATTACGTTATTACAAGATAGAAAGAAAATTATTGTGGATAACGAAACTAAGATTTTTGGTTTACAGACATTATTGAACGAACATCGAGCAACTTTGAATGACAAGAAAATGACCCATAATCAATTAACAATTGATATTTATAACATCACAGAAGGAAAGAAAGAACTTGAATATTTACAGAAACAACTTTGGGTATATGACATGATAAAGGATGCTTCATCCCCACAGTCAGGTATTCCGTTATTATATGTGCAAATATTCTTGAATGATTGCATCAACACTGCAAATGAATTGATTTCAATGGTATTTGGTGATTCTATTGAATTACTTGATTTGGATTTGTCAAAGCCTGATTTCAAGATACCATACAGAAAGAATGGGGAAATCCTTGAAGATGTTAAAAGTGCGTCACAGGGAGAAAGGGCTACGATTTCATTAGCCATTTCATTTGCATTAATACGTAAATGCATGTCATTCTCAAAGAATGAATCATTCTATAACATAATGCTTCTTGATGAGGTGGATGGACCATTCTATAAAGACGATAGAGAAAAATTCTTGTTGATATTGTCACAACAGATAAAGGTTAATAATGTCGAGCAGGTTTTCCTGATTTCACATAATAGTTGCTATGATGGTTATCCAATAAACATAATAGCAACTTCCGGAATAGATGTTGATGATAAAAATACTCCAATGATTAATGTTTATTAAAATATACAGGGTATCTTTTAGATACCCTGTATATTTTAATCCGTATTTCTCTCTCTCTTATAGCCATATATCATATTAATGTAAGACAAAGATGATAAGTCTTTGTATAAAATAATTTTATATTATTAAAAGAAAGAGGTAATTAACTATGAAAGCAAAAACTATCAGAAGATTTGTTGATATTGGAATGAAAAACACAAAAGAAAATGTGAAGATGCTCAAATTACTGCATAATATGGTAACATATGCAGCATGTGTTACCACAAGTAACGGAGGATATTATATATTCACTGATTCCTGGGATATATCCCAGGAACAAAAAGATGGGATATCCCACACAAACTATTTGAAATATCAGATAGATCACAATATGTGGTTAATTCCGATGCGCCATAAAAATGAAACCGAGAGAGGATATATGTCCAGACTAAATGCCTGGGCATGGAATTTTACCCTCTGTACATGCATATCATACACATACGATTTTACAGATTATTCAACCAAAAAAGTATTCGATGATTTTTCAAATAATATAACAATCGTCGGTGTATATAAAAATATGAATATATGCTGTAAAATTAATGATATGAAAATCGGCATATATCCAGCTACCACATCATTATTATAAAATTAATAGGGAACCATATGGTTCCCTATATTTTTTGTCATATTTATACATATATATTATGATATTGACATTATTATATAATAATGTCAATATTTTTAGGAGGTATATAATAATGAAAATTGCGATAACATTAAAAGATTTTATCGATGTGTTTCTACGTCAACCCCGAGCATTTATAACAGTGACAAGGCATGGTAACGGCGACCATTTTTGTTTTCCGACAAATCATGCATGGGCATTTCCTCACAATATCGATCGAAAGACTTCCGACGGTCGTAGTAAATATGCCATTAAAAAGGAATTTGACCGTATGATGCAAAATGGTCAAATAAAGGATGGTATTAGAGCATTGGCTTTCATCGACGACGAATTTAATGCCGACGAAGAATATGGCGAATATGCCAATTGGTATGTTTGGTGTGTTTATCCGAGTAGCTTTATCAATCCAATTGTAAACACTCTGGATGAAACTCTTGAAATTATCATTACACCGCCAAATTCACATATCGAATCTGAGGAGGAATAATAAATGTCAATTGATATTAAAATAAAAGATAATTTTAATGATATTAGAATACATTATGGCAATATTAAGAATTACAAAACATATAAATTACTCCCTGGTATAACCGTTTTGGTTGGTTGTAATGGATATGGTAAAAGCACAACTGTCAATGAAATCAAGCAATATTTAACCGACAACGAAATAGCATTTTGCAGTTTTGATGGCACTAGGATGGGTGCGGAATATATAAAATCATATGCACTTGCAAAGGGTAATTTTACTGTAGGTGCGACTATCATGCAATCATCTGAAGGAGAGGGCTTAATAATATCTTTTGGAGAATATGTAAAAGAGATACATCGGATGGCTAGCAGATGCAAATCGAATAATAAACCTTTTATTTTGTTTTGTGATGCAATTGATAGTGGGCTGTCAATTGACAAAGTACAAGTTGTAAAGCATTTTTTATTTGTAGTACTTGACGATTTAATAAGTAATGGCGTTGAAGCGTATATTGTAACAACGGCCAATACGTTTGAAATGTGTAGGTCTGATACAATTGATAGCAAATTCAAAGATTACTTCAGGTGTATGGATCCATATAAATTACAGAATATTCAGTTTACTGATTATAATGATTATGAGAAATTCATACTGAAAACATCTAAAATCGTCAAAAAGCGGTATGATGTTAAGCCCGATGATAGTGACGACAAAGGTGAACCACGTCCGAATTCAATATGTTCACACGCACGCAAATTTGATCAAACGAAAGACATACCGGAAGGAGAGAAGATATGAAAAAAATCAGTAAAAAGTGCCAAATAAATATAAATAACGCTCTAAATAATGATTTTATACTTACATGTGCAAAATGGTCATGGGTGTTGACCTTATTAACTATAGTAGTGCTCATAATTGCTACATGTGGGGGATCAGAAAAAACAAAAGATGTATCCGAATCAAATTCAAAAAACATATCATTTGACATTGTACAAATAAAAAATGGTTTACAACCAGAAATTATATATGATAAAGAAACCCAAATAATGTATATTGTAACCGATGGTGGTTATATAACACCATTACTAAATTCCGATGGTACCCCAAAATTATATGAAGGAGATTCTAATTAATGGAAATAAACTTAGGCGAAGATAAAAAATTTCAGCAATACATTACTGAAAAAACAGAAATTAATAAGTTAGAACTTACTGGAGAAAGTTTTAAACAAATGAATCTTAAACCAGATGAAGAATATGTAATAAAGGAATTCCTTTATTATACAAAAGATGAATCATTTGGTGTAGACTTTATCACGGAAATATTTACGGTAGCAGATAAGGACATTGGGTTATCTATCCTGAGAGTGATGAACTTAATGCGATATAATAAAAGAGAGAAGGAAAAGAATAATGTTATTTTGTAATAAATGCCACAATTTCTATGAAGAAACATATATAAAAATCGACGATAATGGTCTGTGTTATAGACATTTAGACAAAATTTCGGATAAACCAGAATGTGGTGATTGTAAAAACAATCTCATTGAAATTGACGTGGAAATTGCACCACTGCTTACAGCACTTTGGAATAAAGGGTATGAAACACTGTTTTCATGCTCCGGACATAGCAATGCGGCATACGCACGACGAAAATATTATGATTTGAATGCATATATAATGATTGATGCTTCTAAATTTACAGATGAATTCATAAATGAAATCATTCATATTGGAAATAAGGATTATAATACAACCGTTGAAACACGGGTGTTATTTTCGACATTTAACAATCACAAAATCAAATGCATAAGATTAAGCGATAAAAAAACCCATATTGACATTACAAATTTTAATCTCGATTCGACTGGATATAACGCAATTCCACCATGTAATGAAATTGTATCCATACATGCATACTCATTGCTTTGTCAAATACGTAAAGATATGGCTGATTTAATTGAAAGACTTCCCGTTGTATCTGATTCTGATTTAAAGAAGTCTGATACTGATGAGATCGGTCGTGATTACAGTCTTGCTTATAATAAACTTTGGGTTGATAAACAACTTGAAAAATATCCGAAAGCAAGACGTGATGTATTAGCATTTATATCTGCAATCGATCAATATTCCGAAGGTACTTCTGTGGATAATGGATTCAGATCTCCTATTGAAAAATTGTTTTCGAGTGGTTTCTGCTACTACTTTGCAATCATGCTCCGTGATGCATTTGGTGGCAAAATAGTGCAAAAATTTCACGATGGTCTTTATCCCCATGTATTTTGGATGGATGAAAATGAAGTTTTATATGACATATATGGAGTATATGATGACTGTAATGCTAAAGAGTGTGTCCCTATTGAGGAGATGGATGAAGAATCTTTGGCAGAATTCAAACATATACCCAATATGGATTAATGTTTAAGAGATGTGATAGCATATGCTATCACATCTCTTATTTTTTTTATATATTAAATTAAACCTATAAATAAATTTTTTATAGATATGGAGGAATGTATTAAAATGCAAAATCAATATGACAAAAAAGCTATCAAGAATGATGTTGACACCTCGATTGAATATTCAAAAACAAGTTGCTATGATTGCGGCATGTTAACAAAGAAACAAATTTTATTGATTTTATTAAGGTATATCATTGATCGAAGATCTTCATTCAGATCACTTGCAAAATATTACGGTGTTAGCAAATCACTTATTTCAAATGTGATTAAATACGAATCTGCAAAATATGATAATAAACTCGCAAGATATGTTTATATCAAAAGGTTTTATAATCGTAAACAAGATTATCACACTGAAATATTTACCAATATGAATGATAAAAAGAAGATTGAACAGAATTGGTCAAATATTATTAGTATGATTAACACTGGAATTCTAACAAATAGAGATTTTGATAAAATGACAAAGAAAGATTTTAAGGAACTTTTATGGCATTAAAAACAATAAAATAACCAGTTAGTATGGGGAGACACGGCTACTGCAATAGCGGCATCTGATGTTCCATTAACTAACTGGTTATTTTTCGGCATATGGGCGTAAAATAATTA